>Ga0233437_1000445_pt1 | contig 96258 bp, 86 predicted proteins | sample SI_122_August201_FD_182714 | JGI IMG/M metagenome (GOLD analysis project Ga0233437, IMG submission 182714) | Seawater microbial communities from Saanich Inlet, British Columbia, Canada - SI_122_August2016_200_MG | ecosystem: Environmental > Aquatic > Marine > Inlet | place: Canada: British... | reverse complement strand
ATTTCAACATCATCTTCATCTTCTTCACCAATGTTTTCTACATCTACTTGTAAAGTAGTTTGTCTTAAACATTGTAATGCACTTGAACTTAAAGATGTTCTGCTAATAATGACTTTGTGTTTTTCTCTATCTAAATCAACAACTTTGGTTTCAATAATCTCATGGTTTGTATCATCGTCTGCTTCTCCAGTAACAGTGATTCTAATTGTGTAACTATCATCATCCATTTCACTGCTGTCTAAATCAAATTCTACCACAAACGTTTCTTCGTCTCCTTCATCAATGTCTTGTTCATCAGCTTCTTCTTCTAAGTCGTCTCCATCAACATCAAGAATTTCTACAGTCACTTCAACATCTGTCATGTCTTCAGTGTATTCGTTCTTAATTTCAACTTCAATTTCATTAGTTTCTTCAACTGATAAGTCACCAGAAGATTTTCCATTAATTTTAATACTTTCAATTGACAAGTAACTCATTGGACTAACTACCACATCTTCTGTAACAGAATCTTCTAATTCTTTACTATCAAAGATTATTTGTGCAATTACTTCTTCACCACTTGCATCTTCCGGCACCTCAAATGTTAGGGTTTGTTTGAAAGATTGTCCTGGTGCCAATGGTGTTACTGGAACATCTCCAATTAGTTTAACATTGTAATCTGAATCTGTGTCATTTAAATCAACAGTAATTTCAGTTAAATGTTTATAAGATCCAATATTGGTAAAAGTGATCTCTTTACTTACACTCTCTCCTCGGTTAACATTATCAATATTTAAATCACTAATTAAAATCCCTGCAGAAGTTTGTTCTACCACCTTATATGTTGAGAACCCAGTTACAGTAAACTGATTAGTTGAACCAAGAACAAATTCACAACTTCCATCTGCTCCATCGTAAGCTGCTTCACATGGCACATATTCTCCAGAGTTAAATTGTTGAGATTTTAAGATGATTGGATTTGTAAAACTTTTCTTTAGTGTGATTGTTGCAGAAGCATTTAATTCCCATGCCGCATCCTCTGCTGTGTCAATTCCAATTAATCCATTACTTATTTTAACAATTGGGTCAACATCAAAAATTTCACTAACGTCAACTTCTTCTGTAAAAACAATTTTCCCCAGTGAATTTTCAATAGTGAAGTCTTTTGCATGTTCTTTGTTTATAGAGTCTTCGCTATATCCAACATCATATTCTTCGCTCCAAGACAACGGATAATTTTCTGGAACATAATAATACTATGTTTGTGTGGCTTCTCCACCCAAAGAACCATAGACTTCAAATTCTCCTTCTCCACTTGCTGAGAAATCAAATTCAGTTCCGTATACCGTGCCGTAATTGCAAGAATTTATGGTACATTCTTCTCCGTTTACATACCAAACTGTTTCTTCAGCATATTCTTCTTCGCTAATTTCCATACTAATTTCATCTACTGCAGTTGAGGAAACAAATACTTCGTCTTCTGCCTGTTTAGGTAACCAATCTGAGATACATTCTCCCTTATTTATTGAAATGTATTCAGGAATCCCGTAAGGAACTTCAACTAGAATTTGGTTGCTTCCTTGAGATAAATCTTCTGCAAAGATACCAAAGTTAACGATAATTGTGTTGCCGCTTGCAATTGTAAATATTTTAGTGTATTCTTCTCCTCCAACTTTAACCGTAGCAACAGCATCATTTATGTTATTTATTCCTGTATTAATTAAGTCTACAGTCAAAGTAGTTTTATCTTTACAAGTTAATGTATCATGATTTAAAGTTAAATCTGTAATAACTAACTCAGAAGATTCTTGATAAATTACTGTGTTAAAGGAAAGATCATCTCCTACACTTTCTAAGTAAAGAGAGGTACCAGTTATCATTAAATCAGAAGCATAAACTCCAAATGCTGCATCTGCCGGAACTTCTCCTGTGGCATACACTATTTTTGTAGCTCCACTATCGATGTTAAACATTTGATCTCCTTCCAATGTAAATTCTGAAAAATTTAAGAAAGAATTGACGTTAAATATAGTGTAATCAAGATTGTTCTTAACAGTTAATTCTGCAGTAACTTGACTTAATGGGAATAGTTCTGGAGTTTCTTCTCCTTCTGCAACGTTATCTCCATTAACATAAAGGCTTACAACCTCTAAAGCCGGAGTTACTGAAAACTCAACAAACTTATTAACATAACCATATCCATCTTTTACTTTAATTTGACAGTAACCTGGATCTTTTCCTGTTGCAATAATCTCTAATTCATTTCCATTAATGTTGCAAATTGCATTTTCTTCCTTCCCTAGAATATTTGTGTAAGTTAAACTATCTTCATCCAAATCCTCGAAATGTTGAGATAAGTCGATTGTTTTTTGTACTGTTTCAACAAGTTCTTGTACTGGAACTTCTCCTTCTGGCAATCTATTATTAGCAGCATCTTTTGTATCTTCTGGATGAGCTTCTTCTGACCAATCTTCGCCATCATGAATTCTAGCTAAAACATCATCTTCTTCAGGAACATCATCAACATGTTCTGGAATGTTAACATTAGTATAATTTCCGAAAGTTAAAGCATCAATAAAACCAGAGGGTGAATTCTTCAAAACAAATCGGTCACCAGTGTTTGTTGCTGGAAAATCTAATTCTACAATCAAATAATCTCCTGCTAAAATCTTCCCAGTAATTGGAGTGTCACCATTTCCGGTTTTAATCACTCCATTTCCCAATACATTGTAATTAACTGAACTAGAGTCAGGATTATACAATTCAACCCATTGGTCTCCAGTACTTGGATCAACCATGATTTCATTAATCTTAATGTCTGTGTCTGCTCCCAATGCCGCTTTAGCAGTTAGCATTAAAGCAACTAAAACAAAGAAAATAGTTAGTAGTTTTGCTGTTTTCATTTTTTGTTTTTCCCTCATAGATCAAAAACTATTATGCAAACATCAACCACCTTTAAAAAATATGAAATAAAAAAATAAATTTACTTTAACAACACAACAAAGAACACAATTATTAAGGCAACTATTAAAATTATTGCGATTATAACCGCTCCGATTAGGAAGTCTTCTGTGGTGTATGAATTTTCAGTCGTTGCAACAATTGTTGAAGACGAAACTTGTTGTGTTTCAGACTCAGTTCCACTTGTTTCTTCTGGGTCTAATGTTGTTACGATTACAGTAGAATCTGTGGTCTCTTCTTCCTCTTCTTCAGTTTCTTCTGGGATGTCTAACTGACATTCTCCAACATTAAAACTAACAACTTCAGAGTCCATTAAATCATCTGTATCAATGTAAACGTAAACGTCTAAATTATATGATTTTTTAGTCAGTTTACTAACATCAAACAAAAATGCTTTTGTTTTTGAAGTTTCATCATCACTGAACTCTTCTAGGTTAAACGTGCCCCAGTCCTCATCAATTTTTAGTTCTTCATTGTAAATTGCAACATCTACAAAATCTTGATCTTCACTTCCAAGATTTTCTATCTTTAAGTTCAATGAGATCTGTTCTGTGCATGTTGTAATTGTTTCTGGGCTAATCTCAGCCCTAACAATCCTTACATCATTTTTAGAATGATCAACTTCAAATTCTAAGTTAAATGCTAGGGTGTGGGTATTTCCTTTACCATCATCTCCTTCAATTTCAAAATCAACATCATAAGTATCATCATCAACTTCTGAGTCTAAAGTAAGTTCAATTGTTAATGACTCTGAATCTTCTGCGGCAATATTGTCCACATCCACTTCATCATCAAAGTCTTCAAAAAGATCATTGTCACTTGGGTCTATCTTAATTACAATGTCTTCAATTTCTGCGTCATCTTCATCATAATTATTATCAAATAAATTTTCCAAATCAAAAGTAAACTCTATTACAGAACCTGCTTGAACTTCTGAATCTAATTTGTAATCAGTATCTACTAAATCATCAAAAGTGTCTTTTTCAGAATTTCCTTTTTTGTCGTTATACTCTACTTTAAATTCTTCTAAACTAAGCATTGAAACTGTGTTTTGAACTAGAGGGGATGAGTCAAGTTCAACGCCATTAATTCCTTTAATTATAACAGAACCAATATTTGTTTCACCAGAATCTTGTTCGTGAGAAATATTTAGGGAAAAATCTGTTATTAGTTTAGCTTCATTTGGTTCAAGAGTTACTTCTTTACTTGTGGAAGCATAATCTGCTGGTAATCCTGTTGCTTCAAGAACAACCATAATTGTTTCATTATTGTTGTTTTTGATTGTAATAGTGTCAGTATTTTCTACGATTGTATCTTGGTCTTCATCATCAAAGTTACTATAATCAACTTCTATATTGGTTGCATCTTCAACAATAACTACGTTAGAAGGTGCTAAAGGTGCCTCTGCTAATGCAGTGCTAGCTAGGACAAATAGAGAAATCATTAATAGTATTGTAAATATTTTAGTTTTAATTTTAACCCACCCCGGATAGTTTTTATTGTTAAGTAGTCAATTTGTTTTTTAAAGATTTATATACTGCAGAATATACTTCGTGTTTTTCGTCAATAAAAAATAAAGAAATAAGGGAGATTGTTTACTTATTCCCCATATAAAAGAATTTTTCAATAGAAACATCATTTTCCGCATAATTTCCTGATCTTGGGTGTCCATTGCCACTTTGTACGGGAGCTTGTGGTTGTTCTGTTTGTTGTTGTCCTGATCCTTGGCTTTGTGCCGGAACTTCATTGGTAATAACTTCTTTAACCTTTGGGCCGATTGAATTAACCTTACTTTTTAAGAAAGACATCTCTCTTTCAAAGAAATCAATCTTTTCTTGCATGGATTTAAACGTTTTTACAATAAATTCCTTGTTTTTATGCAAAATGTTTTTAATTTCATCTTGTGAAAGCTCTTTCTCAGAACTTTGTTGTTGTTGTTCTTGTTTTGGTTGGGAATCTTCCATTCTTTCTCTAAGATTAGCATAATCTTCTGTATCTCTTTCTTTAAAGATTTTCTCTGCTTGAGTAATGGCTTCTTCTCTGTCTGGAGCTAATCCTTGTCGCATTAAATCAAGAGCAAGATTGTTTACTTTTTGAATTCTTTCTACATCCATATTAAAAAACCTCTATTTTTATAAGGTAGAACAATCAGAAGTTAGTTATAACGTTTTCTATACTCTAAAATATCAATCTAGTTTTTAAAACATAAATTGAACCACTAAATAACATAAATTAAAGAAAAAGTTGAAATCTTATCCGCAAACAAAAGGGATTTTAAACGGAATAATGCTTGTATTGCCTAAATATACTAGTGCTGCCGAACCAATTATGCCGATTACAAGTCCAGCCAAAAGGAAATGGAACTCAATCATAGCTAATTGACCTTTTTTGTTTTTGGGCAAGAATCCAGTTAATAATGTTGATCCACATACTAAAGGTATTTCAAAAGGGAGAATTTTTCTTGCACTTAAAGCGACTAATGTTAATCCTGCTACTAAACCAATTCCCAATCCAACCATGAAGTATTGGAACTCAATCATAACTAATTGTCCTCTTTTTAAAAATTTCATCATTCTCCTCTATTTAATTTAAGCTAAAAACGACTGTTTTAACTTAATTGATACCTTTCTGAAGCAATATTTAGGGATATATAAATCTTTCTATATCTCTTCTTGTAAACGAAAGGTTTATAAACTATTAACTGAAATGGTATATAAACTTAACGATTAATGGTGATAATGTTCTATACCCAGGGTGAATAAAAAATGATTAGAAAATCCTTAAAAGAGTGCCCAGAATGTGGCAGTCCAAATATTTTTAGAGACAAAGAGAAAGGCGAAACAATTTGTCGGGCTTGTGGCTTGGTAATTGAAGACCGAATGGTAGATTTCTCTCAAGAATGGCGAGAATTTGATGATGATGGTGCTAGTAAAAGAAGAACTGGTGCCCCTACTTCAGAAACTTCATTTGATAAAGGATTAGGAACAGAAGTTGGAAGTGCAGCAGATTTTCATAAATTAGGATCAGATCGAGAAAGGGACAGATTCTTTAGATTAAGAAAATGGAATATTAGAATTTCTACAGCTATTGAAAGAAACTTGAAAGTTGCTTTAGCTGAGCTTAAAAGAGTAAGTTCATTCTTAAAATTACCTAAATCAGTTGAAGAAGAAGCTGCTAGAATTTATAGGTTAGCTGTTCAGAAAGGATTAGTTCGTGGTCGTTCCATGGAATCTGTAGTTGCTGGTGCTTTGTACGCTGCATGTAGAAGACACGAAGTGCCTAGAACTTTAGATGAAATGGGAGAAGCTTCTGGTATTGAGAAGAAGGAAATTGGCCGAACTTATAGATTCGTAACTAGAGAACTTGAAATTAGTATCAAACCTTCAAATCCAGCAGATTATATTCCAAGATTTGCTTCTGCTTTGAAATTAAGTGCAGAAACACAATCAAAGTCTGTAGAGATTCTAGAACATGCTAGGGATATTGAGTTAACTTCAGGAAGAGGACCAACTGGAATTGCTGCAGCTGCTTTGTACGTGGCTTCATTAATACATGGTGAGAAGAGAACTCAGAGAGAAGTTGCTGATGTTGCTGGAGTAACTGAAGTTACTATCCGTAATCGGTATAAAGAGCTTATCAAGAAGTTGAAGCTTAGCAAAGATGTTGAGAAAAGCAAGAAGAAGTAATTCTTTTATTTTTATTTAATTCTTAAAAAATGGAACTAACTCCAGAAATAAAAGCTCAATTGGCTGAGCAAAAGAAACAATGTATCTTCTGTAAATTGATTTCTGGAGAAATGGAAGCAAAGAAAGTCTTTGAAGATAAAGTAACTATAGCAATGGTGGATATTCATCCAGCAATGAAAGGACATACTTTGTTTATGCTTAAAGAACATTATCCTATAATGCCTTACATCCCTCCTAATGAATTTCAACATATTTTTGGATTGATTCCTCAGATGTGTAAGGCTGTCCAAAAAGCTAGAGTTAGCACATCAGCAAATGTTTTCATTGCTAATGGCGGTCCAGCAGGACAGCAAGCACCACATTTTTTAATGCATATTTTTCCTAGGGAGAACGGAGATGGATTTTTTAACTTCTTCTGGAAAGAAAAAGAATCATTGGATGAAGAAGCAACAAAAATTCTTGCCCATAACTTTCCACTAATGATGCAAAATCATTTTGGTAGGGTTCTAGCATCATGGCATAAAGGAAATGGAGAAAGACCTTCGCATCTAAGTACTGTTGAAGAAAGAGGAACAGTAATTTATGAAGATGAAAAGTCATTATGTTTATTATTAAAGAAAGGATACACTAAAGGTCACATTGAAATTTACAGCAAAGAAGAAAAATCCGAAATTGGAAAATTGTCTGTTGAAAGTTCTGCACATCTGTTTTACGTGGCTTCATTTGCCGCAACTTTAGTATTTGAAGGATTAAAAGTTCATGCCACAAACATTATTATGAAGTCTGGCTATTCTGATGACAATCCTGAGGGGAATTTATGTGTTCATGTTTTACCCAGAATGCAAGATGATGGATTAAACAAATCATTATTATGGGAACCTAAGCAGCCAAGTTATGATTTAGATTCTGTTATGAAGAAAATCAAGGATAATACTTGGAACATTAAGTATCTTGAAGAAAAGAAAGAAGTTAAGAAAGTTGAAGATATTTTTGTTAAACCAGAAGTAATTAAGTTAACTAATTCTGAGACATCTTCTCATGAAGACGAAATAAAAAATGCAATAGAAAGAATCAGTAATTAACGATTAAATTTATTTATGAGTGTTCTTAAAAAAATGACTAACAGACCAATAGTAATCTCGCATGGAGAAGATCCTGACGGGATAATCTCAATGGCGCTTTTAATGCGTCACCTTAGATCTTGTAATGTTCCTGCTAGTTTTGGTTTTGGCAGGTATAGTAATATTTCTGAAACTTTTATTGGATTAGCAAAACTTTCAGAAAAATGTTTGGGTGAAGATTTTTATGTTTTAGATTTGGGGATTAATGGCCACCTACTTTCTGCAAAAGACAATGGTGAAAATGTTATCAAAAAATTAGCTCATAACACCAATCTCCATTGGGTTGATCACCACGACACTACAAGAGAAGCACAACCCCGTTTAGAAGAGATGGGAATTGATTTGATGTTGGAAACAGGCACTGATCAATGTTCTTCTCGAATAACTTATGCTAACTTTCTTAATGGTGATGATTATTGTGATTGGCTGAGTAAAATTGCTTTAGAACATGATAACCCTGGAAATGGTATATCTCCAGAATTGGGAAATGATTTACAAAAAATAATTTCTTTAAATTATTATGGGGCTAAATCTGTTGCTTCAGCGGATTTTAATCTGTTAAGACTAGCAAATAATTTGTCTTTTGAAAGAGCAATTATTAAGGGGAAGTTTAATGGTGGTTTACAGAGATTAATTGATAAATATGATGAACTGGAAAAATCTGCTATAAACACAATTTATGGTACTGCACAATCTTTCGAGTGTCAGGATTTAAGAATTATATTTGCTTATGGTAATCCTATTCTGCCACAAAAAGATGGATTAAGAAAAATGGTAAAAATGTTTTCAGGACAAGCAGACCTCTATTGTTTAGCTTTAGGTAATCCCGTAAATAATGTAATGATGTTATCAGAATGTGATTTTGATGTTAGTCATTTTTCTCAAAGTTGCGGCGGCGGTGGTAGAGCTAATATTGGTGGTTACATAAATCCTACTCCTATCACTGTTGACAATATTGATGCGGTTGCAGAAAGATTAAGAAATAATTTAGCTGATTATATGGTTTGATCTTAATATTCTATTCTCCTTCAAACTCTACTAGTGTAAAGATATCATAACCTTGTAACTTCTCTTTTCCCTTTAATTCAGGAAGATCTATTACAAATGCTACACTAGAAACCTTTCCACCCAGTTTTTCAACTAACTTACATGCGGCACAAACTGTGCCCCCAGTGGCAATAAGATCGTCAATAACTAGAACATTATCTCCTTCATTAATAGAACTTTTATGGATTTCTATTTGGTCTGTTCCATATTCTAACTCATATTCTTGAGAAACAATCTCTCTTGGTAACTTACCTTTTTTACGAATTAAAACAAAAGGTAATCCTAAATCTTTTGCAAGAGCAGCGCCAAAGATGAATCCTCTCGCTTCAATGCCTGCGATTTTTGTAATGTTCTGATTTTGATATTGTTCTTTAAACTTCTCAATGCAATACGAGAACGCTTCTGGATTTTCTATTAATGAAGTGATGTCTCTAAACATAATTCCTGGCTTAGGCCAATCTGGAATTGTTCTTATTGATTCTTTAAGATCCATTTCAATTCTCTCCAATTTTTGGTATTGTATTTGTTAACAAACTAACAACTTTATCCACATTTTCTTTAAAAACTTTCAAAACTTCTTCCCAACTTACTGGGGGAACATCATCAAACAAACAATCATAATCTGTGGCCATGGCAACAGCAGCATAAGGAATTTCAATCTCATTGGCAAGGATACATTCTGGTGCAATGGACATGTTAATTACATCTGCTCCCCAAGAAGCGAACATTTTAGATTCTGCTTTTGTAGAAAATCTTGGGCCTTCAATTGTAATCACTGTTCCCTTTGGATGATGTTCTAAATTTAATTCTTGACAAGTTTCAATTAACACATCTCTTAATTTATTATTAAATGGTGTGGCCATTGGTGCATGGGCCATTTTTCCAGGTTCAAACTTATCAAAGAAACTTAATTTTCTTAATCTGGTAAAATCAATAAACTGATCTAATATTACAAAACTTCCTCGGCCAATTTCTTTTTTTAACGAACCACAAGCAGTTGTTGCAATGATCTCTGTACATCCTTGTTCTTTTAATGCTTGAATATTTGCTTGATTATTAACTTGTGTGGGTGGGATTGTATGTTCTCTTCCATGTCTTGCTAACAAAACAACATCTATTCCATTTATTTTTCCACACTTTAATGCTGAAGATGGTTTTCCATAAGGAGTATCTACTTCTTTATCATGAGCTTCTTGTAAAATCTCTGGATTATCTAAACCAGATCCACCAATAATTCCAATTTTAACCATTTTAATGTTAAAAGAAAAAGATTGTTTATATTAATTACTAAATTATAGTTGTCATTTTGTAGTATTTTCGAGAGAAAGTAATTTTACTCTTCTATTCTTAAGGTTCCCTAAACGCCAGATACATTAGTCTCAATTTTTCAAATTCTTTATCACCAAACCAACTTTCCTCTAACTCTCCGGGAATGTTCTCAATTCCTAATTTTTCTTGCCTTTTTGGATCAACGGTTCTTTGCAGTAATCTAACTCCCAACATTTCAAAGATTTCTGCTTCATTTTCATAGAATTGATTTTTTCTATCTAGCTGGGATTGAGAATGAGCATATTCATGTAAAGCGGTGACGACCATTGGTAATGTTCTGTCCTCGCGAATATACGAAGTAGAATTTTGGGGGCTCCAATAACCCGTTGTATTTCCACCTGAACTATTGAACATTAAGTCAAAGGCGTCTGTCTTTAATATTTCAGTTTCTATATCTTTGGGTGTTTCTCTAACTACGGACCTATATGTAAACGTAGGGAATTCTTTAACAAATCTCTCTGCATCTAAAAAAGGTGGAGGCCCTCCCTGTACTGCTAAATATTTATCAAAACTTAACATATTACCTTAAAAACACTCCTGATTTATATAGTTTACTACTTGGTAGTGCTAAACCTTGAAGGGAATGTATATATACTTCTCAAATATTTTATTAAGAAATATGGGTAAACTTATTAGAACTTTTAAAGCTAAATCTGAAATGAATCAACTCAAAGATTCCCTTATAATAAAAAGAGGTGCTCGTAGAACTGCTAAGGCTTTTTTCCTTCCTCCTAAAATGACTCTTGGCAATTTTAATAACATTATTGACTTGGTTGTGAAACAAGCAACTTGGTTAAACGATAAACAAAGAGATGCTATCCTTACAGCCGTTAAGTCTCTTGATGGTTTAAGTTTAGCTCACAAAAAGAAATTGTTTAAAATTCTTCTTGCGATACCCTATTCAGAAATTCACCAAGATGCACATGGTAAGAAAATAACTTTTATTATTAGTAATGTTTGGGGTTTTTTTAAGTCCTCTTTAGGAACTTGGCAGCTTAACACCAAACATGCAGATTTATTTAATTTATCTGAAGATGAATTTAAATTAATGTTAAATGAGGATGAGGGCGGGGTAAATTTAATTATAAGGTTTTTAATTGAGCATATTGGACTAGACAAAGCGCCTGAGAAGATTCTATTCGAATATAATTATGGCGTTAATGCTTCTTTAATTTGTCCGATGCAAAAAACAATTAATTTAATCAGAAAACATGCAGCCGGAGAATTAAAAAATCACGAAGAAATATTGTCTAATCCTAATATTAAAAAATTTCTTAAAAAAAAAAATAAAAAACAAATTGAAGAATTTGGATTCTTTAGAAAAACATGAATTAATTAATTGGCCCCTATTAATTGGAGATGGTTTTATGGGTGAAGACACTAAGAAAGCTTGGCGGGCATGTCTTAATTATTTGCAAATTGAAATAATGGAAGAAAAAGAAGATGCACAAATAAAAGATTTCTTAAAACATTTTAATGAGGCTTTTCCTGATGACCATCACCAAATTAAAAATCGTGATTTTAGATTTTTTATCTCAAATCTGCGTAGGGGTAAGATTAGAAGGGCTTTATCCGTTCTAAGCAATAATGTGAATGCAAAAGAATATGTGGCCTCAGGAATGAAGGCATACAACTTTGTGTCGAAGTTCTTACCTGATTAAGATAATATCTTTTTTTTCAATTCTTTAACATTGATATCTTTCATGCCCACTCCTTTTTGTTCAACAACTTTTGAAGCTAGTAAAGATCCTAATCTTCCAGATTTTTCAATCTCCCAGTTGTTACAGTGGCCGTAAAGAAAACCTGCTGCGTAACTGTCTCCAGCTCCAGTTGTATCAATGGCATTAGCAGGATAACCTTGGATTTTGGTTAAATTATTTTCATTAAATATATACGATCCTTCTTTGCCAATTTTTACAACTGCAATTTTACAATGTTTTCCTAGTTCTCGGGCAGCTTTCTCTTCCTTTAACTCAGTAAATTCTTCTGCTTCTTTCTCATTAACAAAAACAATGTCTGCGTGATTCATTACTAAATCTTTTAGAAATTCTTTATTTCTTCTAATTAATCCTGGATCTGCTAAATCAATTGAAACTAATGTGTTATGTTTCTTTGCTAACTCAATTGCGTGCATAACAGTTTCTCTTGTCGGCCCTTCAACTTGATAACCTTCTAAATGTAAAACTTTACTTTCCGCGATATCTTTTTCAAGAACATCTTCTTTATACAATTCTAAAGCAGCTCCTAAATGAGTAGAAAAAGTTCTTTCTGAATCTGGAGTAATAAATGAAACTGCTTGTCCTGTTGTTTTTGGATGTTTATTCATTCTTGTAGTAAGGCCAAACTTTTCAATTTCCTGAACATAAATTTCTCCATGCGGATCATCTCCAACTTTTCCACAGAGAATTGCTTTTCCTCCTAAAAGGGCAATTCCTTTCAAAGTGTTTGCAGAACTTCCACCTGGAATTTTTTCAATTGTTAATTGGTGGTGATTAATTTTCTCCAGAACTAATTTAGCTTGTTCTTCATCCACCAAATGCATCTCACCTTTCTTTAAATCAAATTCAATTAATCTATCTTCATCAATCTCTACTAGAAAATCCATTAAAGCGGATCCTAAACCAATTACATCGTTTGTCTTCATTCTTCACTCTTTATTGTGTTCTGTTTTTCCCACTTAAAAAAACAAACAGAAGGAATCTTAAAAACGTTTTTGTCAATATCAGGATAATTTAATTTCCAAGAATCCTCTGGAACATTTTCAATAAATCCTTTTAAAGTAAAACCCTGTTCAATGAATGGGAGAATATATTCTTGCATTGTTTTTGGAAATCCTGGGATTTTTGAATTACTGCCAGCCATGTTATAATGAGTTATCTCATTATCAAAATAACTGTGACTAGGAACAAAACTATTTTTTTCACTACCTCTAAACATAAATCTAATGGGGTGGTCTATTGAACAAATAAATTGGCCTTTTTCCTTCAAGACTCTTTTAATTTCTTTAATAACAGGAACTAAATCCTCAATATGGTCTAAAACATAAGATGAAAAAACAATATCAAAAGAATTATCTTCATAATTAAGATTTTTGATGTCACCTACTTTAAGTTTGGCGCCTTTACAATGTTCTTTAGCAACTTCGATCATTTTCGGACTGATGTCAATGCCACATCCAGTTCCTCCACGCTCAATAACTTTCTTTAAATGTATACCTGGGCCACAGCCTAAATCTAGAACGTTTTTCCCAGATAAATCTTTTGGAATGAGTTTTAACATTGTTGGTTGTTCAATTTCTCTATTAAAGAATCCAGATATGCCTTTGTTAACAGTTCTAGACTCTAAATATTCTTGAACAATCCTATCATAGGATAATTGTATTTCGTTTGTTTTTTCCATTTTTTATACCATTAAAAAAATCAGTATCTATAATGTTCTGACTTATACGGTCCTTCTTTCTTAACATCTAAATATTTAGATTGTTCATCAGTTAGTTCATCAATCTCTACGCCAATTTTACTTAAATGCAATCTAGCAACTTCTTCGTCTAATTCTTTTGATAGAACAGTTACACCAATTGGATGTTCTTTTGTCCACAATTCTATTTGGGCAAGAACTTGGTTAGTGAAGCTTGCAGACATTACAAAACTAGGGTGTCCCGTTGCACAACCTAAATTAATTAACCTTCCTTCCGCTAAAATGTAAATCTCTTTTCCATCTGGGAAAGTGTACTTATCATACTGGGGTTTGATATTATCTCTAACTGCTCCTGATTTAGTATCTAACCAATTCATGTCAATTTCATTATCAAAATGACCAATATTACAGACAATAGTTTGATCCTTCATCATTTGAAAATGTCTATCTAAGATAACATGATAATTTCCTGTAGTGGTTACAAACAGATTTCCTTCCTTAACAGCAGAATCCATTTTCTTAACTTCATAACCTTCCATTGCTGCTTGTAAGGCATTAATTGGATCAATTTCAGTAATGATTACTCGACAACCATATCCTTTTAATGATTGTGCGCAACCTTTTCCTACGTCTCCATAACCTGCAACCACTGCAACTTTTCCAGCCAACATAACGTCAGTAGCCCTTTTAATACCGTCTACTAAAGATTCTCTACATCCATATAAATTATCAAACTTACTTTTTGTTACAGAATCATTTACGTTAATTGCTGGGAAGAGAAGTTTATTCTCTTTAGCCATTTGGTAAAGTCTGTGTACTCCCGTAGTTGTTTCTTCAGAAACTCCTTTAACTTCTTTTGCAACATTAGTCCAACGCTGATTATCTTCTGCATAAGTTTCTTTTAATGAAATCATTAATTCTTGAAAATCTTCTCCTTCTTCTGAATAATCTTTTTCAAATAGACTTTGATCTTTCTCAACTTCTACTCCTTTATGGATCATCATAGTAGCGTCTCCGCCATCATCAACAATTATTGTTGGTCCTTTACCATTTCCAAAATCTAAGGCTTTTTTTGTACACCACCAATACTCTTTAAGTGATTCACCTTTCCAAGCAAATACTGGAGTTCCAGTAGCTGCAATTGCTGCTGCTGCATGATCTTGTGTAGAAAAGATGTTACAAGAAGCCCACCTTACATCTGCTCCTAGTTCTTTTAAAGTTTCGATTAAAACTGCAGTTTGGATTGTCATATGTAAACTGCCCATAATTTTTGATCCAGCTAATGGTTTACTTTCTTTATATTTTTCACGAACTGCCATTAATCCTGGCATTTCTTTTTCTGCAATAGAAATTTCTTTTCTTCCCCAATTAGCCAGGGAAATGTCCTTTACTTTATAATCATTAGATTCATTATTTCCTTCCATTTTAAATTCCACACTCCATTTTATATGGCTTTCTGGGGAAACATAATATATATAAATGTTTAGAATCTTTAGCACCATATGGCAGAATTTGGAGATTATGTAGAAGTTAAAACCAATATAGAATTAGTACAGGGAATTCTGATGCCTTCTAATCAAGAAGATGTTGTAATAGTTAAGTTAGATAATGGTTACAATGTTGGAGTTGAAAGAAAAGATGTTCTAAGTATGCGATTAATAAAACAGAAAGAAATGATCACAGAGGTTCCAAAACCTTCTCTTGACAAGAAAAAGGGATTGAAAAATATCATGGTTTTACATACTGGTGGGACAATTGCCAGTAAAGTTGATTACAAGACTGGTGGGGTTATTGCTCAGTTTTCTGCTGGAGATTTAATCGAAATGGTTCCAGAACTGCAAAATGTTGCTAATGTTGATGCAGAATTAGTAGCAAATATGATGTCAGAAGATATAGCTTTTGATGAATATAAACAAATGATTGCTGCTATTGAAAAGAATCTTAAAAATAAAGTTGATGGAATTATTATTGGGCATGGTACTGATACTCTTGGCTATACTGCGGCTGCTCTTTCCTTTGCTTTTGAGAAAATTAACATTCCTGTTTTACTTGTTGGATCACAAAGATCTTCTGATAGGGGAAGTTCGGATGCTGCAATGAACTTACTTTGTGCCGCTAAGTTTATTGCTAATAGTGATTTTGTTGGGGTTGCTGTTTGTATGCATCACACTAGCAGCGACGATTATTGTGCCATTCTTCCGGGAACAAAAACACGAAAAATGCACACTTCTCGAAGAGATGCGTTCAAAGCAATTAATGATTCTCCAATTGCTTTAGTAAATCATAATAACGAGGAGATTAAGTTTTTGAAAGAAGATTATTCTAAAAAGTCTAAAGACAACGAACTTATTGTTAAAGGAGAATTTAGTGAAGAGGTTGCTTTAATGAAAACCCATCCTCGTATGAATTCAAAGTTATTTAGTTTCTTTGCTAAGAATTATACTGCCTTTGTTATTGAAGGAACGGGTTTAGGACATGCTCCCACTAACTTAGGGGAGAACAATCTTAAAAATTATGAAATTATAAAAGAGTTTATTTCTAATGGTGGAATTGTTGCTATAACTTCACAATGTGTTTATGGGGCGGTACATCCTTCTGTTTACACTAATCTAAGAAGACTTTCAAATATTGGTTGTATTTTTTGTGAAGATATGTTATCAGAAACGGCATATATTAAATTGTCTTGGTTATTAGGAAATTATCCTAAAGAAAAAGTTCAAGAATTAATGGGTAAGAATCTGCATGGAGAGATTAGCTCTAGCAGAACTTATGTTCCTAAGTTTATTGAATAATTTGTTAAACAAAGAGGTGAGCAAAAGATTAAAATTCTTTTGAACCTCACTGGTGCGAGGTAAAAAAATGAAGAAAGTATTAACTTTATTGGCTTTGTTATCTGTAGTTTTTATTGTTGGATGTGGTACTTCTGTATCGGAAGAATTACAATGTTCTGGAGATATTGATTGTGTTCCAAATGCTTGTTGTCATGCTGATGGTACTGTAAACAAGGCATCTGCTCCTGACTGTTCTAGTATGCTTTGCACAATGGAATGTGTTGAAGGAACAATAGATTGTGGCCAAGGCGACATTAAGTGTTTAGAAGGACAATGTAAGGTTGTTTGGAAAGAGTAAAGTTTTCTTTTTTATTTTTCCAATTATAAAATAGTCCAAATTATTGAAAAAGTTTAATAACTTAGTTCTTTCTTTTGATCATTCATGCGGGGGTGGCAGAGTGGTCAAATGCGCAAGGTTGAGGGCCTTGTTCCTTAGTGGATGCGCGAGTTCAAGTATTAAGCTACGCTTAATGATTTAAAAAAAGCGGAGCTTTTTTGAAAGTCTCGTCCCCCGCACTCTATTACACAAAACTATTTAAACCTCCGAATTTTCTCAGCTAACATGAATTCAGCCTGGCAAGTAACACAAGAATCGAAAACAATTCCTACGTTAAACAATCCCTTGTTTATTGAAGGTCTTCCAGGCATAGGAAATGTTGGTAAGATTGCAGTTGACTTCTTAGTTGAGGAATTAAAAGCAAAGAGATTATTTTCACTTTTTTCACACAAATTTCCTCATTCGGTTTTTGTTGGAGAAGATAATTTGGTTACGATGCCTAAAGTTGAAATTTTTTATAAAAAAACAAATGGCAAAGGCAGAGATTTACTTTTACTTACTGGTGATATCCAACCAATTGATGAAGAAAGTTGTTACACTTTTTGTGATGAGGTATTAAAAATTGTTAAAAAGTTTAATTGTTCTGAAATCATTACTACTGGCGGAATTGGATTACAAGAAGTGCCAGAAACTCCTAAGGTTTACGTAACTGGTAATGATGAATCGTTGTTTAAAGATTATGTTAAGAAGGGAATGTTAACTGAAAAAAACATTTATGGTGTTGTTGGACCAATAGTTGGTGTTTCCGGGGTTCTTTTGGGATTAGGAAAAAAACAAGAAGTTAAGGGAGTTGCTTTACTTGCAGAGACTTTTGGTCATCCCATGTATCTTGGAATTAAAGGGGCAAAGGAAATTTTAAGAGTCCTTGAGAAAAGATTTAAACTTGGTTTTAACATTAAAAAGATGACTAAAGAAATAACTGAAGCTGAAACTGAATTATTAAAGAAAACTAAGGAATGGGCTTCTGAATCTTTACATACTGCACAAGCAGGTGCAAAAGGAAAGAATAGTGACTTTAATTATATTGGATAAAATGACTGTTCCATTTGCTGTTGCTTCCATAATTTTAGAAAACAAACAAATTCTTTTGCTAAAAAGATCTAACGCAGCTGTTAGTTGTCCTGGAAAATGGGTTTGTCCGGGCGGTTCTGGTAAGATTAATGAAACTCCTGAAGAAGCAGTTATCAGAGAAACAAAAGAGGAAATAAACTTAGATTTTGTACCCACTAAACTCTATAATTTTCAAAAAAAATTGAGTGGTGAATATTCTAAATTTCTGGGAACATTTTCAGGTCAACCAGAAATATTGGAATCTGAGATTCAAGAATTTGCTTGGTTTTCCTATGAGGAAGCTATCAAATTGGATATTGGGTTCAATTTTAGTGATACTATCGAATCTTTAAAAGAGGGGGATTTGTTATAACTTTTCTAATTAAATGCAATCTTTAAATTTTCTTAATCATTCTCAAATAGAACAAGTCAAATCCCCATTTTTTATAAATTTCTTGGGCTTTGTTGTTGCAATTAACACTTAAAGTTACCATCTCACATTTATTTTTCTTAAACCAAGCCAATAATTCTTCCCATAATTTAGTTGAAATTCCTTTCCCTTGATGTTCTTTCAAAACCGCTATGTCATTTAATTCGCCAGTTTTTGGTCTATCATACGGGGGATGCCTATCATCTCTAACTTCTCCGAAAATATATCCTGTAATCTTATCATTATCTTCCATTACCAAAAATTTGGAATTCTTTTGTTTAATATCTTTCTCCAATGCTAATTTAATGTGTTCTTCTATTGGCTTCTTTTTATTTCTCATGGATTTGTATTTTGTATTTAAGTATCCAATGCTTGCATCTTCATAATCTTTGAAGATCAGCATAATTTGATTGATATCACCTACTTTGGCAGTTCTTATTTTCATTTTAAGGGGATTCAGCGCTTTAATCATTAAAAACTTTTCTAGTTAAATGCAATCTTGCTGCAATCTTTAGACTTTTTCCTTCCAACTAATTATCTTTTATTTTGATTAATCTTCCTTAATTTCATCAAATTCTGTAAGACGTGAGATAACACAACCTTTATAAATAAATATAATATACTTTATTCAATGCATAAAAAGAGGGATAGAAAGGTTTTATTTAGTCAGACTTCTAATAGTTTTAGCTATCCCAAAAAGGGACAAATAACTGTTTTTATTATCTTGGGAATATTACTTTTATTAGCGTTAATTTTAGTTTTAACCTTAAAAAGTGAGACTTTTGCCTTTAAAACTGAAGAAATTATTCCTACAGAAAAAGGTAAAGTGGAAAATTTCATCGTAACTTGTATGGACAAAATTGGAGAAGATGCTTTGTTCAAGATTGGAATTCAAGGTGGTTATATTGAAATACCTACAGAAATTGCTAGAGATCAAGGAAGGAGTATAGTTCTTTCTCCATTTATTTCCTTGCCTTATTGGGCTATTGGTCCGACTACTTACATTCCTTCTTTAGATGAAATTAAAGACAGAATGGATATTTACATGGAAGAAAACTTGCGTGAGTGTTTATTTGAGATGGAAGCTTTTAATGAGAAATATGATTTAATTGAAAAAAGTGAAATCACTGCCAATACAAAAATTGTTGATGCAAAGGTTATCTTTAATGTTCATTGGAATGTTGAAGTTAAAAATAAAGCGGGAGAAGTTGTAAGTGAGGTTATTGATCATATTGCTGAAAGTCCGGTTAAATTGAAAAGATTACATGAAACTGCAGTAACGGTTATTGAAAAAGAGATGAATACTCTAAAATTAGAAGATATCACTCAGGACTTGATTGCTTTAGAACACCCAAATGTTCCCGTTAATGGTATTGAGTTAAGATGTAGTAAGAAAACTTGGAACATTAACAAAGTTGAAGAAACTTTGATGAACATGTTAAGAATTAATGTTCGAGAGTTAAAGGTTGGGGGGACTGACTTTGTTGAATTTCCAGATGATTTTCCTTACTACCAGAATCATTACGTTTGGAATATGGGCGAAGGATTAAGTGATGAAGTGGGAGTTATGTTTAACTTTGATCAAACTTATCCTTACAAATTCACAGTAACTCCTTCAAATGGTAAGAAAATGCAAAGTTCTCAGTTAGGCGGTTCAGATATGCTATCTTTCTTATGTTTACAAACCTGGAAATTCACTTATGATTTAGTTTATCCGGTCTCAGTTCGTTTGAGAGATGAAACAACTGGTTATGATTTTAATATGGCATTTACTGTCCATTTAATTCAAAATACTCCTAGTAAGGGCGATCCAGTTCCAAGAGCATCGGCATTAATTCCTTCAGTTAATGACGAAGATTATTGTAAAACCGCTAATGTTCCTATGACTGTAAAAACTTTTGAGTTAGTTGAAAATGGTCAAGGAGTAAGCTTTAGTGAAGATTTAGGAGATGTAAACTTAAGCCTAACTTGTTTAAGATATAAGTGCGATGTAGCAACTTCGGAATATGATTATGCTAATCTTGGTTATGCTGGAGTTATTACAAACTTCCCTTATTGTGTTGGTGGAATCCTTAGAGGAGAGAAAGAAGGTTATAAAGAAGATTGGGAGAGAGTTGTTACTAAACATGGAGAAGAAGTTGAATTGCAATTAATTCCTCTGGTAGAATGGCCTGCTTCCAAAATAAGAATTGTTAAACACAAATTTGGTGAAGATATTGAAACTTTCCTTCCTCCAGCAGAAGAACTAAAACAGAAAGAAGCTGCTTTAATTAAGTTAACTTTCGCTCGTTCTAATGGCACGGAAAGTAATTTAGAACACGAATCTAATATTATTGTTTCCAAAGATATTGAGGTTGAAGTACAGAATGATGAAAAATTAGAACTATTAGGAAAAGCAGACTTTACTTATTATTTAGAAATCATGGTTTTTGAAGAAGAAACTTTTGTTGGTGGATACAAAGGAGAGGTTACAATCCCTTGGGCCCAACTTAAAGAAGGAAATGAATTAGTTTTCCACATCTTAAGTGAGGAAACATCAAACGAAGAAAAGATGTTTGAGTTTATGGGTAATTTAGAACAATATAGTCAGTTCATCCCTGCATTGGAAATTAAATAAATGTTGAGAAATAACAAATCAAAAAAATGGACTTTTAAGAACATTTTAACAGTTTTTGTTCTATTGTTATTCGTTAATCTTCCAGTGGTTAGTGCGTTAGAACTTTCTGAAATTAGTGCTAAAGATATTACTGAGAATCAAGCAACAATTGCTTGGGAAACAGATGAGTCTGCAGATAGTTTTGTAAATTATGGTGTTGATAAAGGTGGACTACAAAAAATTGGCGATGCTAAAAAAACAACCGCTCACGAATTTGATTTGGGGGGATTATTATCAAACACTGAATATTATTATAGTGTTGAAAGCGACGATTTAGTTGATGACAATTCCGGAAGTTATTATTCTTTCAAAACTCTTGTTCCAGATACAACTGCTCCTGAAGTTATTGTTGATCTTCCTGGTTTAGTTGCTGGTACAAAGACGGACATTACTGGTTGGACCGAAGTTGGAGCTACTGTACAATTATTTATTGACGGAAATCTTGCTGGAAGTACTGTTGCAATTAAAGATAAAGATGGTGTTTCTATTAGTTCTAATGTAGCCGGAGAAGAGGCTGTTCAAGAAGCTGTGGGAGAAGTAGTTGTTGAAGAAGAAGTAGGTGGAGAGGAAGTTACTGGAGAAGAAACACCTGTGGAAGAAGAAACAGCTGTAAATGCTACTGAAGAGGTTGTAGTGGAAGAAGAATCAATTGCAGAAAAAATTCCTGCTGAAGAAAATTCCACTTCTGAAAACGTAACTATTTCAGAAACTGAACCAGTACAAGAAGATGAAGCAATTGCGGGTCAAGCTATATTTGGAGAAAATGTTGAGAAACCAAACGGTAAATTCACTTTTATTAATGTGATTGTAAATCCTTCCGGTCCAACAGATGTTTTAATTGAAGTAACTGATGCCTCTGGAAATAAAGGAACTTTTACTAGCCAAATTTATTCTGATAATACTAAACCAAAAATTACACTTGCAAATGTTTCAGAAATCGTTGATGGTTCTTCATTAGATATTCAAGGAACAATCTCTGAGAATGCAACTTATGAAATTTTTGTTGAAAATCAGTCTGTGGCACAAGGAGAAGGAACAATCATTAAAGCAACCATTTCCTTAGAAGAGGGCGACAATCTGGTTATTGTAACTGCTAAAGACACTGCTGGTTGGGAAACAACAGAAAAAATTAATGTTTATGCTGATACCCAAGCCCCCTCCGTAGCCTTCAAAATTGAAAAAGGTAATGAATATTTTCAAGGTAGAGCAGTTTCTTCTATTAATGGTGAAACTGAGCCTGGAGCTACAGTTTATCTTTATGTATATAGACCGATTAGTTATGATTTCAGTCCTTCATTTGATCGGGCTTGGAAAAAAGTTAGTGCTGACCAAAATGGTTCATTTACATTTAAAGCGGTTGATTTTGAGGACGAACCAGTTATATTAAAAGATTTAGCTCCAAAATTAGTTCCAGAAGGATTACAAGGATATTCTATTGCTGGTGTAGGGACTGCAGCAGATCAACAACGTTGGACTTATTATGTTTTTATAATTGCTGAAGATAAGCTTGGCAAGCAAGGGTATTTATCAGAAACAATAACTATTAACACCTGTTATTCCGCAGATTGGGACTTTGACGTTAGATCAATCCCTCAATTTCAAAGACCTTGGAGACTTGATCCTGGATTATTAGATGAAGGTAGAGAACAAGCAACTGCAGTATTTAATTTAAGTTACCGTGGGCAAGGTTATGCTAAGAGCTCTCTCTCTGGTCAAGTACAAGAAGAAGCGTTTAAAGTTCTGAGTGTCAGTTTTGATAAAGCATGTACACAAAGTATGATGGACGATGATCAATTTAGATTAGGTTGCAGTATTATGCAAAATAATCCTAACAAAGTTCCTAATACTGACAATACTGCTTGGTACTTAACATATAAATTGAATGCCGCTGAAGAGTTAAGTAAAGGCGACGATAAGTTTTGGGATGAATTCAAGAAAAGACAAATTGTTTTCCCAATGAAAATTAGGATTAATTATCAAGAAAGGGGAGTTGATGGTAAATTAGGAGCAACAAAAACTCAAAGCAGTTGTTATGATTTAAGTTACTTTGTTGATATTCCCATTGATAGTAAGAATATGCTTCCAGATTGGTTAGCGGATGAAGGAATGGAGGCCATTGATTTTACAATTAAACAAATTGACACAGTCTTACCATATTTACAAAAGGCAATTTTGGTAACGGGAGTTGGGTGTATCAGCTCTTTCTTGGGAAGAATGGTTATCCGTTGGTCCAGGATGTTCATTAGTAAGTTAGAAGTTTACTTTACTCGTCTTAATGATGATGATAAGAAATGTCCCGCAAATCAAAACAAGTTATACTTGAAAAGTACAATTGAACATTGGAGCAAGTTAAAGGGAGATGGTTTGTTTGATAATTCTCAAGAAAATAATGATCCAAAAGTAGATTGGGCTAATCCTGAGAAAAGTGTTCTTGATGATGTATGTCCAAGAACTGCTGGCATTTGGAAAGTTGAAGCTGGATTAGATCAAGCTTACAAGTGGACTTGCGACCGAGTATTTTGTAGGACCGTTCCAGCAGGATGGACTGCTAGCAAGAGCAAAGAAGAAGTTGATACAGTTATATTATCACAAAGTCAATGTACTGCTTCGAGCAGAGGAATTCCTTTAACTGAAAGGGAGAATTGTGGGGAGCTAATTAAGGAAAATGTTGGAGTAACAACTCCAACTACACTTGCTCAAACTTATATGAATAAGGGTGACTTTACTTGCTATCAAAACGGAGACAAATTATATGTAGTTACTTCAGAACAGAAATCCTCCGCTGTTGGAGAAGTTGTTCGTTTAAAATTAGTGCATGGTTTTGGTTATACTATTGGAGAAGGTTCAAATTATATTGGTTCTAGTGATTTATTGGCTTTCAAACCACCTAAAGCAGAACAGTTTATTATCGGGCAAGATCAAAGTTGTGCTAACGCTTGTAGGAATCCTAAAAAGCCAGGATATAGTGCGGACTTAAACAATAGTGTTCCTAGTTATAAAAGTGAGGATTCTTCTTCCCCAACAAAAAATGGTTGTTATCAAGAAGTTTATACTGAAAATACAGTTAGGGGGAAAACAACACTGAAAGATGTAAACAAAAAAACAATTGGAAAGAATAAATTTTCTGCAGGTTATACTAGTGATTGTTTTGTTGATTTTAATAAAGGTAGTGGTGCAAGTAATCGAATAAATACAAATGAAACTTGTGGGGGCTCCAGTGATTGTCTTAAGGGAACTGATGGAACATGTATAAATAACAAGTGTACTTACCTTCAATCTGGAACAGTTGATGTGGTTGGTCCAAATGCCACACAAAAAACAACAGGATTATTACAATGTGTTTGTACTGTTGATAAGAAAGCAGATAATGCATATACTGCGAGAACGGCAGCTAAAGAGAAAACGGTTAGTGGAAAAACCCAATCAGAAGATTGGATTTATCGTCAAGCAGAAGTGTTTAAAAATTCAAAATCATTATCTGGAACTTATTATCCTGGTTGGCGCTATTATAGTGGTAGAGATTTCTCTTCAGCATTTGGTGCAGATTACTTGACAGATTATTTTAGATCAAATAAAACTGTTGCAAAAGTTAGTCCTAAAACTCAGTTCTTGGGGGCATATCAAACAGTTTGTCTTTCTGTTATTCGGGGACATTTAGTTATGCTTAGGAGCATTCTAGAAGGATTAAGGAATTGTATTGATCAAGCAAAACATACTGGCTTAACTGATGCTGGAGTTTGTAAAACAATCTTTGCTCAACATGTTTGTGGTTTGATGTATAAAGCAATTGCTTATTTCTTTAGCGATTGCAGTCCTTATTCAATGAACGATGAGAAAAAAGAAGGAGATGGAGTAGTTGCAGGAGTTGGCGAAGTATTCTCTGCAGGCCTGGAATCTATTGGCGAAGCGATGGACTCTTCAATTAGTGATATTAAAGCAGATTATGGTAATGCTCAATTGAATCAATTTTTTGCTACTGGTGCTCAAGGATTTACAGAATCAATTTGTATGTTTGCTTTCGGATATGATTGGCCATTGGGAATGGACTTTATTTTAGATTCTGCTTATGCAGTAGAAATGAAAACCACTGTAATGGTATTTCCTGCAGAAAGAGAGTTAGCAACTTTCAATCCAGCAAAAGGAACAGCAATTTATAATTACAATGTTGGTGCTTTAGTCCTACCTGGGTGTGAAATTAAAAGTGCAGACGTTTATCTTAAGTGTGTTGGTCCTGAGGATAAAGGTCATCCAGACATTCAATGTGGAGCTCAAGGATGTGATTGTCTAAATACCAGAGAGGTTTCTGGAGTAGAAAGTGAGAAAATACAATATCTTGATGGTGGCAGATTAATGAACGTGAAGCAGGGTTCCTTTACTGATCTTAAAATTAATGCACCGCAAAAAGTAGATTCAAACTATAGATATGATCACGTTGTTGTAGATTTAAAGTTAGGTCCTTATTCAAGTAAGGAAAATTGTTTTGATGAAGGATATAAAGATGGGAAATTCTATTTCCCAATTATTGATACCTCTCCACCTGCAGAATTTGTTTGCCAAGTTCAACCTACTACTGGAAGATATTTCTGTCCAGAAGTGCAGAAAATGTTTGGCGGGGGTAGTGGTGGTTATTTAGAGGATCCTTACATTAGCTGTTATAATAAAGATACGGAAGGATTTGATGATTGTAAGACTCCTAACTTATTTACAAAAGGAGACGCAATTAAAGCTAAAGTTCATGTTTTTAGTGATGGGGAACCTTATTGTTTAAGAGTTACAAGTCAAGGTTTAGGAGCAAGAGATCTGCCAGCGCTACCTAAGACTTTAGCAAAGAATCTTCCTGGAGCATATGGGATAGACGTCAATCTTGGATCAGTAACTACAGATTTATTTTCAGGAGCTAGCAATACTCTAACCTTAACTACTAATAGTGCACCTGGATGTAGTAGTCAAATTAATTTTAACAGTAATTTCCCCACTGGTCAAATCACACCAACAACATATTCTTTTGGATATTCGATGCAAAATGGTATGTATGTTGTTAATATGCCAGAAAATGGAGTTACAGCTGTTGGTTACAAAATTGATGGTGGATCACTTGTTCAAATTAATACAGGTAAGAATCAATTTACTGGGCCTGAATTACAACAGATTCTATTTTCAATGGGTGGTTTTACAGTTACCAATTTAATTGGCTCTCCTACTTCTTCATCCGGTATTTGTCATTATTACGCTGGTGAGGCTAAGAAAGCAGGTTATGCCCAAAATGAACTTGGTTTAAAGATTAAAGCAGAATTACTAATATCTGAAAACGGCAATTGTTATAATGCTAATACTCCTGTTAAAGCACCAGCATTTGGTAAACAACAAGCTGAAGTAGACATTATGATTCGGTTAGAACCTTTAGCTGAGCAAGTTACTGGAAAGATGCATCAAGATTTTATGCAAGGAAATTGTCAAGCTGTTTTAGCTAGTGCAGATGAAATAATTAATCGCCAGAATTTCGATGGTACTAAAGGAATGGGCGACATGGCAGAAATAATGGCGATTTATTATTCTGCTGCCTGTCATATCGTTGATGGTGGAGCTAATTGGCAAGTCGCTAGAAAAGAACAGATCTGTACATTATTGAAATTCTTCTTTACAAGAGAACATGGTTTTGGACAGAAAGGTAAAGCTTATCCTCCTACTGTAACAAATACCAAAGAATTTGAGAAGATTCAAAAATACTTGCGTGAAGTTAGTACTAAAGTAGGTTGTAAAATAGATTTTTCTGCTGGTGGAACTGGAACAACAGGTGGTACCAGTAGCATCAGTGGAACAACATCATTGCAAAAATGTGGAATTGCTTCAGCAGACTTTACAAAATCTGGATTTCCTTCTGGCTGGAAACCAGACAATTGGGAAAATTATGTTTGTAAAGCAGATATTGGTTCAGTAAGCGTTACTTCCAGTAGTTCCCAATTAGACTTAAATAAAGCATGTTGGGATGAAGGCGCATATTCTAACACCGATCCTGGTTGTCTTGGCCCTGGTGTGAAATTATGTTGTCCTCCTGCTCCTGGAGAAAGTGTTTCATCTGGAACTTGTAGTGCAGCACAATATCCTATTACTGATTTAACAAATGGTGATGAAGCATGGGCTTTTGGTTGTATTGATGCAACTCATGCAAGATCTTGTATTAAAGCAACTGGACAAGTTGAAAAAATTAGTTTTGTAATTCCTGCTGGAAGTGAATTAGCAACTCGTTGTGCAAGTGCATCAACAACATCTGCAGCAATCACTCCTGCGGCAATAACAACTGCTTCTACAATTACTTGTCAACCTCCTACCAGTACTTACAAAAATTTAGTGAGCGACGGCACGGGATTAGAGATTCGTAAAGGTCCAGATAGTAATCATGATTCTGTTGGAAACATTCCAGATGGTCAACAATTTTTAGTTTGTTCAAATCCTCCTAGCGGATATTGGCACGTTACAAATTATAATAGTGTCGTTGGGTGGTCTAATACCGGGCCAAGTTTAGCACAAAAAATTAGTTAAAATGAATCAAAAAGGAAAAGTAGCAATTGAAGTGTTAATCATGTTAGTTACAATTGTTCTTACTAGTGCAATTATATTTATGTTAATTCAAGCAGACGTAATTAAAGTAAAACCTGGAAATTCTGATGTTAGTGTTCTAAACACAGAGTTTATTCCAATGGGCAGGGAAGGGTTTTTAGCAATTCGTGACTTTACATTCTGTGATTTTATTAGTGATGATTATCAATGTACTAGTCCCGGAGAAAATTTTGCTTTGGGTAGTGCAGTTTATTTTCGGTTTGTAATTGAGAGTAGCACTTACAATGGAGATGTTAAGTTAATTAAGAATTATCGTGTTAAAGATCCAAATGGCAATTTATTATTGGATGTTGATGAAAAGAATAATTTCCATTTTGATATTAAAAGTGATGAAAGTAAAGAATTAATCACTTTTAAAGATTATTTCTTTGTTGGTGAAGAATTGTCAGAAGGGATATACACTTTAGAATTGATTATTACTAATCCTTTGTTAGATAAGAAAACAACTTTAGTTAAAACGTTTGAAGTAATTTATATCGGCGAGGATTTTTATCAATCTTATGATATTGGCGAAGAATAGAATTATTGGATTTTAATCAATTATAATGAAATGGTGGGGAAAAGAACTGGGTGGATATTTGTACTCTTTTTATTTATTAGTTTAATAGTTCTTGCTTCTCTTGCGAGTGCTGATTCTTGTAACAATAATAAAGTTGTTCTTTTAGGTGATTCAATAACTGTAGGTTGGGGTCCTAAGTTTATTCAATCTTGTGGAGGACAACCAATTAATTATGCAGTTGGTGGGAAAATGACTGGCTGGATGCTTGATAAACTTAAGTCTGATATTATTGGTGAGGGCAATACACACTTAGTTGTTCTTGGGGGAACTAATGATGTTACTAGTGATAAGTCTGCTGCCCAAATCATATTAAACTTGGAACAAATGTATTTCATGGCAAAAGAAAATAATATCAAAGTTATCGCTGGAACAATCCCTCCTTATAACAGAGACAGTAAAGAAGATTTTAATAACATTGTTAAAGAAGTTAATTATTGGATAAAATCACAAAAAGATCTTGGAAACATTGATGCTGTTGTTGATTTTTATCAACTTCTTTTAGGAAATGAACCTTGTATGAACTCTCTTTATGCAAGTTCTTGCAATAATGTTCATCCAAACCCTGCAGGTTATACTGTAATGGCCAATAAAGTTTTCAATGAAGTTTTCGGGGGCCAAATAACTCCAGTAACTTCACTTTCCACTTCTGCAGGTTTACAAGAATTTACTACAATGGTGATTTTAGGTAGGCATATTCGCTCAGAAATGGAAAATCGTGTAAGTGGTGGATATGGGATAATTAAGCAAGGTGGTAATTTTAACAAATTAATTTTAACGGGTGGTTGTGTTGCAGCAAATCAAGATGCAACTTGCCAAACCTGTAATGGTTGTAATGAAGCTGATGAAATGGAAAAGTATCTATTAACACTAGGTTCTAATGATTTGACAAAACTTCCTTCGGGGAATTTAGCATATAATGATTTTTCAGGAATACCTCGCGAAATTACAGTTATTAAAGAAGGGGATTCTAAAAGTACTGCTGATAATTTAAAAAAATCAAAAGGTTTTATTCAGCCAGGTGAAAAAGTTTTAGTTGTTTCTGATCATGATCATGTTAGACCTTTTGCTTATTGTTTACGTTATAGTGATCCTGGCGCCGATGCTTATTATTATCATTTAAAGGACTCTTCTTATCCTGAAGTTCCTTCCACAACTCTTCCTGGAACTAATTTGGACTATGGGAAAATGGCGGCGGGATGTTCAAATGGAATCACTCCTTCACAACAAAATATTCAACAATCGCCGCAATATCCGCAACAACAAAAACCGGGCCAGCAATACACAACCAAGCTGGTCCCTAAAAACTTGCCTTCACAGCAAAGAGAAATAGATGAATCTTGGAGTGTGAAGGTTGGTTTTCCTGTGAGGGGCAGTATTTTGATTTGGGATGATACTCTTGGCAATTGGGGTTGGAGAAATTATTCAAATGTTTATTTTAGTGTTGTTTCTACTCCCGTTTCTAAGGGGATAGTTATGGGGCAAGGTTCAGCTGGTGTGGGCTCTTATTCAACTCCAAAATATTCAAAAGGAGGAAATGAGTACAATGATCTTATTAAAAAGGCAGCAGCAATGTATCCTCCAGTTGAACCAGAATTAATTAAAGCAATTATGGTGGAAGAATCTTCATTCAATCCTCTAGATATTTCTAGTACAGGATGTTCTGGGTTGATGCAAGTTTGTTTAGGTGGTGGTAAACCGCACACTAATATTGATTGTAAGCAATACAGATCTGCTGGGCCACAATTATGTAATGGTGTTCCTGATGAACGTTTTAATGTTGAAAAGAATATTCTTGCAGGAACAAAGATTCTCAAAGGAAAATATAATAGCGCAATTCAAAACTGTGGAACAGATTACATTAAAGCATGGACTACTGCATATAACATGGGAAATAAATTTGTTGATGATGCCATTAAACGTGTTGGGAATTGTAATAATTGGGAAACGGTTTGGCAAGAACTGAGTAAACATTGGGACCCTGTTGCTCATACTTACACCATGCAAGATGGTGAAGTGGTTTACAAATCTTGGATCACAAAAAGTAAACTTGATGGTAAGAGTGGAGCTCCTGGAACTTACACCGGAGATGTTTACGCTCTTTATTTGGGATATAAAGCAGCGGGACTAGGTGCTTCAGCATCTCCTTCTGGATCAAGTGCTACAACTTCTAGTTCAACAGCACCTTATCAAGGAACTTACGCAGGCCAGGCACAAGTAAAAGATCCAAATTGTTTGATATTATATGGTGACACTCGTAACCCCACAAGTCGACAAAAAATAGCAATTGAAAGTATAAAGAAAGAATGTGCCAATCCTTCATTGTTTCATGTTGGAGATTTTGTGGATGAAGGTGAATCAAAAGAAAGTTGGGATGAATTTTTAGATTATGAACGTGATTTAATTAATCAAGGGACTCTTTATGCCATTGTAGGAAATCATGAAGACCGGAAGCCATATGATGGGAAAGGTTATCAAGCAATTGCTGACCATTTAGGTGGTGAATTTACTTATATTCTCAATCAAATGTCTAATGGTGGTCATCATGTGGTGCCTATAACTTCTAATTTAATTGCAATAATTCTAAATACCGAGGGCAATTGTAATTCCGAAACTCAATTTTTAAAACAACAGTTGAATGCGAACCCTAACAAAGGCGTTATGTTAGGATTTCATAAACCAGCTTATCCACATATTCACACAACTCACGGTAATGGTTGTGCAAAAGAGTGGCACCAATTATTAGTGGAACATAAAAATAAAGGAAATAAAGTATTAGCTTTCGCGGGGGATACTCACGGATTAGCTAGGGTAATTAGAGATGGAGTAACACATCTAGAAGTTGGTGCGATGCTAAATCCAAGGTCCTGTTTATCTCCTCAAGGTTCTGCATTTTGTAAACAAACAAGAGGGTATTATCGTTGCGATGCGAATTTACATTGTGTGGCTAAAGATGAAAATGGAAATACTTTGGATAAATTTAATGGTTAACAACAGGTAGGAGTTAATTCAATAATTAATCAAAATAAAACAAATCAAAATAAAACAAATGAAAAAAATAAAATCAATTACTATATTTGTACTTTTACTTAGTTCTATTTATTTAGTAACAGCACTATCTGGGTCGGAAATTAATGAAGATACGCTTACTCTGACATTATGTTACGAATTGCAAGAACTAGATATTGGATATGAAGACTATCTTCTCGCTAATAAGTTAGATGCTTGTAATCTTTTCTTATCACAATGGGACACTGATGGTGATTGGTTTGGTAACGAAGAAGAGTTGATAATTGGTACTGATCCAGAAGACCCAACCAAAAATCCTAATACTATTGAATCTTATGGAGAAATAGATGGAGAAAAATTGTGTATACAAAATGACAATATTTGCATAACATTTTATGAAGAAGAATGTTTTGATTATTTGGGTGAGTATGATATTGATTGTCTAGATTCTGATGAAGATGGTTTTTATAATTATGAAGAACACAACTTTAACACAGACAAAGAAGACCCTAATTCCGTGCCGTGGTGGATAGATTTAGATGGTGATGGTTACCGTAATTTAGCAGAGTTAAGAGGAAATTCAAACAGTCTAAATGAAGATATTATGCCTGGTTGGACAGATACTGATCACGATCAATACAGTGATAAATATGAACTGCAAGTCGGCACTGATCCTTTTGATGGACAAGATGTCCCGGAAGAAATACCTTTCGTGGGGACATATCAACCATCTGAAATACAAGAAATAAATCAAACCAAAACTGGTTGGCAAATCTATCTTGCAATTGTTTTAGGTGTATTGTTAATTGTTATTTTAACAATTTACTTTATTTATTACAATGAAAGATAATATTTAAAAAAATACTTTGACTAGGGAAAGAGATGAGAAAAATAAAAAGAACAATTTTATTGTCATTCTTCTTATTAGTTTTCTTTTCTTTTTCAGCTTTAGCAGCAACAATTCCTACTGGTGCCAAAACTTCTTGTGGTTCTTCTAATTATGTTGTTGATAGATCTGTTTCTGGCCCGCCAAATCAAAAAACAGTTGAGAAATGGGAGTCAGCAATAAAACAATCTTCTATTCCCGGAGAAACTTGGATTGGTAAACTACAATCTAATGGTCCAAATGATGATTTTTATCGTCTAGATACCGGAAGAGAAACAATTATCTTTATGCCTTGTACTACGGATTTAACTAAGCCAGTTGAATTAATTTATTTTTTTCATGGCAATGAAGGTTTTGATACTGATATGGCCGAAAGAATTGCACCCCAATCTAAGCAAATGTCACAACAAGGAAGAAATTTTATTGTTGTATTTCCAGAACTGCCTTGGTCAGCAGGAACCGAGGCTTCAGTAAGGGGTTGGGCTAATGGAAGTAAAAACCCAAACGGCAGATTTCCACATGGAATGATTTGGAAAGGCGGAGATTCTAATTTAGTTCAACTTCATAAAGAGGTTTTGGCAACTATCAATCAAGTTTTTGGTTCTGTAAATGTTGGTTATACTTCTATGACTGGACATAGTGGCGGTGGATCTGCATTAAGAAAAGCTTCTGAGTTTCCAAGTAAACAAAACAATGCACTAATGCAAATAAATGTAAACAAGATTACCTTCTCTGACGCAGATTATGGTTGGGCTGGCGATGGTACTTCTGCAACTCGTGCAGTTTATGATAACTATGTTGCTTCTAGACCAAATGTTGAATTAAACATGTTGGTGCAAGATGTAAAACAAAGCGGTGCACACGACCCTACAAAGTTTTCAATTGATTTTGTTAAAGAAATTGGTGGGCCAACCGTGCAGTCTTGGTCTTGGGAACAAAAGAATACTCCTGGCATTTCTGTTGGGAATGCTTTTAAAGTTCCTAATCATCCAAATATTCATTATGTTTCTCTTGGTTTAAACCATAAGTCAATTGGAGCAATGTCCTTAGCATGGTTGTCTCCCTTAGGAACTGGGCCCCTAGCAACGGTGGAACAACAGCAACAACAATCTCTACCTTCGCAACAATCTTCTGTTATTCCAGGTCAAACAACACTTGTTCTTAAGAATTTGCCTTCACAACAAAGAGAAATAGATGAGTCTTGGAGTAAGAAGATTGGTAATACTATTAGGCAGAGTGTCTTAATTTGGGATGATACTCTTGGCAATTGGGACTGGAGAAATTATACTGATGTTTATTTTACTGTTGTTCAATCACAACAACCAAGTCAAATTAATCCTGGACCAAGTTCAGCAATTCGAGGAGACGCTCCTGCGTTTCAATATCAAATTCCTACTATGAATATTCGCCCAGAATTAAAGGGGTGTATTCTTGAAGTAAAGAAATTAGTTGATGCTGCGGGAGACATGACTGAATGGAAACATGGTGGTTGTGGTTCTGGTACTGATGATAGGGGTAATCCGCGTGGAGCTGTTGCAGACGAATGCAACCCTGCATCTACCACTACCTGTTGTTATATGCAGCATAGTGGTTGTTGTTATGGTGTTCCTAATGATCCTGTAAATGGAATTGAGGGGAGTTGTCGAACTGGTTGCTGTGGCAGTTATGTTTGGCAAGTTTTTAACATTGCTATCAACAAACATCACCTTCCAGTTAGTTGGCCACTTTACCTAAACCAACAAACAAAGGCTTATGAACGTGATCCTGGAGATATTAAATCTGAATACAAAATCATAACTTTAAACCAATGGAGTGATCCAAACATGGAATTTGATAAAGGTAATTTCAAGCCAACAGATTTAATTCCTGGTGATTTGGTTTACTTTAAATGGCCAGTTGGAACTAAAGGAAAGTGTCCAGAAACCAAAACTTGTTTAGCATGTAAAAGTCTTTGTAATGGTAATGACAAATGTATTAAAGACTGTGAAAGAAATGAGGCTATGGACTGTCGTGGAGGTTCTTCACACATTAATATTGTTGGCCCTCCAACAGCCGATGGAAAGAAGTATCATATCATAGATGTTTCATGTAAAAAAGATGGGATTTGTACATTTAGTAATTGGATATATCCTGATTTTCTTTATGAAAAGTCATATTGCAAAGATAGAACAGATCCAAACTTGTTTGACAATCCTGCAAAACCAATCTTGGCAGGAGAAGCTTGGAAATATGTTTATAGAATGATTCCAGAATGTATGGACGTAGTAAATAACATTGGTTTTTCTACAAAAAATTCAGGAGTGAGGGTAGGGTAAAATGTCAATAATAAAAGAAATTAATGCACGGGAAATTTTAGATTCAAGGGGAAATCCCACTATTGAAGTAGATGTTATTACTGATAACTTCCGAGGAACGGCTTCTGTTCCTTCTGGAGCATCTACTGGGACACATGAAGCTTTGGAATTAAGAGACGGTTCTAAAAGATTTTTAGGACAGGGTGTACAGAAAGCAATTACAAATGTGCAAAAGAAAATTGCTTCTCTGTTAATTGGAATTGATTGTACTAGACAAAGAGAAGTTGACAGGATCATGTTAGAAGCAGATGGTACTGTAAACAAAACTAAGTTTGGAGCAAATGCAATCTTGGCAGTTTCAATAGCTTGTTGCAAAGCGGCGGCCCAAGCAGAAAATCTTTACTTATTTGAATACATTAATCATCTCTGTCCAGAGAAAGAAATGAAACTTCCAAAACCATTTTTTAACGTTATTAATGGGGGAAAGCACGCAGATAATAAATTAAGTTTTCAAGAGTTTATGGTGACTCCATCATTTAACAATTTCAGAAAAAATTTACAAGCTGGCAGTGAAATTTATCATTACTTAAAACAAGATCTTCATAAAAAATATGGTAAGGGCGCAACTAATGTTGGTGATGAGGGTGGCTTTGCTCCATTAAAATTAAAGAAATCCGTTGATGCATTAAAAATATTAAATAAAGCAATTAAAGATGCTGGTTATAAAGATAAAGTTAATGTTGCCATGGATTGTGCGGCATCTGAGTTTTATATCAAGAAAAAATATTTAGTTGATGGAAAGAAATTAGATTCTGATGCACTTATTAAATATTATTTACATCTGATTAAAAGTTATCCTATTATTTCAATTGAAGATCCATTTGATCAAGAAGATTTTATGTCTTTTGCAGAACTGACTCAAGATAGTAAAATTCAGATTGTTGGTGATGATTTAACAGTAACAAATATTACCAGAATTGAAGAAGCAATTAAAGATAAAAGTTGTAATTGTTTGTTGTTAAAGATAAATCAAATTGGAACTTTAACAGAAGCTTTAGATGCAGCTCGGCTTGCTTATGAAAATAGTTGGAAAGTAATGGTCTCTCATCGTAGTGGAGATACTGAAGATACTTTTATTGCTGACTTAGCTGTTGGTATTGGTTGTGGGATGATTAAGTCTGGTGCTCCTTGTCGTGGTGAAAGAACCTCGAAATATAATCGTTTATTGAGAATAGAAGAGTTACTTAAAGAATTATAAGTCGTAACTATTTTAAATAGGGCTCGTTTCTAGTATATTAATGAATAAAGAAGACTTTTTATCTTTGTGCAAGGTAAATGAGTATAAAGAAAAGGATATTAAAAAGTTTAATCTAGCTTTAAACTTAATTGAAAAAGAGCTTAAGGATAAAAAGCGTCTTAGTGGAGACTTTTTCTTAGAACATAATTTAGGAGTTGCTTCAATCCTCGTTGATAATCGTTCAGTGCCAGAAGTAGTTCTTGCTGGATTATTACATGGCCATTTGGAGAAAGAAACATATAATAAAATTGAAAGTATTTTTGGCATAGAAGTTTTTAAATTAATTAAAGGAGTAGAAGAACTTGAAAGTATTAAAAATCGTAATGAAGCACTTGATGCGGAAGTACTTAGAAAGATATTCTTAACTGCACTCAGCGATGTCAGAGTTGTTTTAATCAAACTTGCTAATAAACTAGATAATTTGAGAACCATTAGTGTTTTAGATCGAGAAGAACAAGTACGGATTGCTACTGAAGTTCTTGACATTTATGCTCCCCTTGCTTACCGTTTAGGAGTAGACAAGATAAAAACAGAACTGGAAGATTTATCCTTTAAAATTATCAATCCTCGTAAATATGAGGAGATCAATAATTTTCTTAAAGAGTCACGTTCTCAACAAGAAACTAATAAGGTTGAAGCAATTGAGCTGATTAAGAAAGCTGCTGGAAAAGAAGTTAAGATTCTTGAGATTAAAGGAAGAAACAAACATGTTTATAGTATTTACAAGAAAATTAAAACTAAAGGGATAAAATTAACTCAATTATTTGATCTATTGGGAATCAGAATTATGGTTCCTACAGAGAGAGATTGTTATTCTTTATTGGGATTGCTGCACGAGAAGTTTGAATCTATTACTGGTCGTTTAAAAGATTATATTGCTAATCCAAAGCCTAATCTTTACCGTTCTATACATACTGGAATTAAACTACCTAATGGAAGAAGATTAGAAGTACAAATCAGAACTCCTGAAATGGACGAAGTTGCTGAAGAAGGAATTGCCGCGCATTGGCGTTACAAAGGAATTACTTCTGAGCAATTATTTGAAAAGAAAATTGCTTGGTTACGTGGAGTATTAGATCTGAAGAGAAGTGAAGATGACCACGAAATTATGGAAGTAGCTAAAATTGATATCTTTGGAGATAGTATCTTTTGTTATACTCCAAAAGGGGATGTTAAAGAAATGCCTTCTGGAGCAACAATATTAGATTTTGCTTATTTAATCCATGAAGAAGTTGGTAATCATGCAGTTGCTGGAAGAATTAATGGAAAGTTTGTTGCATTAAAAAGCGAGGTTTTCCAGGGTGATGTTGTTGAAATAATTACCAACAAAAATCAGCGTCCTAGGAGGGGTTGGATAAAGATTGTTAAGTCTGGAAAAGCTAGGCAAAAAATAAGAAAATCATTAAGAGAATATGAAACCTTACCTGCATTCCACTTTAGATTATTTAAACCGCTTATTAAAGAAGATCAAGGAATTTTGGTAGAATCTGAAGAATTTCCTAAAGCTACTTGTATTCTTGCTAAATGTTGTAATCCTCTCCCCGGAGAAGATATTGTTGGGATTGTTACTAAAAGAAAAATTATCTCTGTACACAAAGAAGAATGTAAATTAGCAGTTAAAGAGAATAATCGTTGGGTTCCTGTTAATTGGAAAGAAGCTTTTAATCAGAAAATTCGATTCTTTGTTCAAGCTCATGAAAGAAGTGGACTACTTGCAGATTTGTTACATACTATAGCAAATGCCGGTTTTGAAGTTAAAGAAGCCAAGGCTAAGTTAGTTGATTTAGAACATGCGTTATGTTCTTTCTTAATAATTCCTAAGGACTTGGAACATCTAAAAGATCTAATGAAAAGAGTAAGAAAAGTAAAAGGTGTTATGCACGTCTATTTTGAATGATTTTATTTTTACTTTGTTATATGCTTTATCATGCACTGAAACAAAGTTTCTGGCATGCTAAAATTCAGGAAATAAATTTTATCATATCAATCATTCTGCACAAACTTTTACAAAAAGTTTGATCAAAAGAAATAAAATTAACTAATATGCTTTATCATATCAATCATTCTGCAACTGTAACCCCATTCATTATCGTACCAAGAGAGTATTTTTAAGTTTCTTTTACCCAAAACATAAGTCATTTTACTGTCAAAGATTGAAGAGTGGGTGTTCCCAATGATATCTGTTGAAACTAATTCTTCTTCTGAATATTCGACAATTCCCTTAAATTTACTTTGGGCCATTTTTTTGAAAAGACTATTAACTTTCTCAATTGTAACATCTTTTTCAGTAATTATGTTAAAATCAGTTACGCTACCATCTACAACGGGGACACGATAAGCAATACCTTTAATCTTATTTTCTAGTTCTGGAATAGCTTTGACTGTAGCAATATCTGCACCTGTTGTTGAAGGAATAATGTTAATCGCTGCTGCCCTAGATTTGCGTAAACTTTTATCTGGCCCATCAACTAATTTCTGAGTTGCAGTGTAAGCATGAATTGTACTAAAGAAACATTCTTTAATTCCAAACTGGTCATTAATGATTTTTAATATCGGTGCAACACAGTTTGTAGTACAAGAAGCATTAGAAAGTACTTGGTGTTTCTTTTTATTGTAATCTTTATGGTTGACTCCATAAACTAACGTTTTTGTGTCCACTGGGCAAACTTGATCGCATTTGCATGGGGCGGAGATCAGAACTTTTTTTGCACCAGCTTTAACGTGTGCTCTTGCTTTGTCTGGTGTAGTGAAAAATCCAGTGGATTCAATTACTACATCTATTTTTAACTTTTTCCAAGGTAATTTATTTGGATCTCTTTCATTAAGGATCTGGACTTTTTTGTTCCCAATTATTAGCTCTTTTTTGTTGGCGCTAATACTCTTATCAAACTTCCCTTGTGTAGAATCATGTTTAAGCAAGTAAGCAAGCATTTTAGTATCAGTTAAATCGTTAATTGCAACAAAATTAATTTTTTTATCATTCCATCCAGCACGAAGGACCATTCTTCCAATCCTTCCAAAACCGTTAATAGCTACGTTAATCATTATAAACACCTCTTTGATAAAACCAATTAAGCAAGAATCTTATATAAAGTTTTTTAAATGCTCTTCATAATATCTATTACATGTCAGAATTAGAACCAATAACTAACGCAGAGAAGATTGTCTTCAAGCCACTATTTATTACAAGGTATTCTGCTTTAACAAATTGGGAAGAGTTTAAAAAATATAATCTTTGTTTCTTAAGAAGAAGTATTAGAGTTAATACTCTAAGAGATTCTATTAAAAATGTTAAAGAGTCAATTGAAGCTAAGGGATGGAAACTAGTACCAATTCCTTGGTGTAAAGAAGGATTCTGGATTGAACACCCTGATCGTAGAGATGTTGGAAATTTATTAGAACATCATCTTGGTAAGATTTATGTTCAGGAAGCAGCAAGTATGATCCCTCCTTTAGTTTTACAACCTAAACCAGGAGAAGTTATCTTAGACATGTGTGCTGCTCCAGGAAGTAAGACCACACAAATGGGCGCAATGATGGAAAACGAAGGATTAATTGTTGCTAATGATTACAAAGGACAAAGATTACAGAGTTTAGGTATTAATTTACAGAGAAGTGGGCTAACTAATGTTGTTGTTTCTTTAATGCATGGAAAACGGTTTCATGGTTTTGAGTTTGATAAGATTTTAGTGGATGCGCCTTGTTCTGGCACTGGAACTATTAGAAAAAGTTTGAAAACAATTAGCATTTGGAATCCTAATATGATTACTAAATTAGCTAAGCAGCAGAAAGAGTTAGCGGAAAGAGGATTTGAAAACCTTAAAGTTGGTGGAGAGATGGTTTATTCTACTTGTTCTTTAGAACCTGAAGAGAATGAAGGTGTCGTTAGCCATTTACTAGAAAAGTTTGAAAACGCAGATGTTGTTAAAGTTAAACTTCCCGGATTGAAGTTAGCTGATGCAGTTCTTGAATTTAACAAGAAGAAATATGATCCTAGAGTTAAGGATACAATGAGAATCTGGCCACAAGATAATGATACTGAGGGATTCTTTGTTGCTAAATTAATTAAGAAGTAGTTCTTGACAAAAGAAATCTTTTAATATACAGCTCTTCCTGATATAAAACTATGTTTAGATTACCTCCAGAGTTAATCAGTAAAATAGACAAGCATGTTAGTGATTTTTCTAAGATCATAAAAAGTTGTTTAAAAGCTAAGGATCAAAGAATACTGATTATCTCCGATTCTGGTTCTCCGGGGAAACAACTTGCTCCTATGCTTGCTAGAGGTTATTATTTAGCGGCACAAAAACGTAAATTAGAAGCTGAAATTATGTTTCAAAATGTTAAGAAAGGATTTATGCACGCTGATGAGCACGTTGCTGCTGCCTTAAACGAACTTCCTGAAGGAAGTATTATCATTCTGTCAGTTTCCAATAAATTGGGGAGGATAGGCCATTCTAAGAGTTTTAGGGGCTTTTGTAATGAAAGAAAACACAGATTTATTTCTTCAACTGGCTTAGGAGATGCTAACAACTCACATTTTGATATGTTTATGGAAGCAATTAGTGTAAATTATTCCAGAATGGCCAAGAAAGGGTTAGCGATTAAAAAGAAGCTTGATAAGGCTAAAGAAATTAGAGTTAAAACTGATGCTGGGACAGATTTAAAGTTTAATGTTGATGGCATGAAGGCAATTGCTAATGTTGGCAACTATTATTCTGAAATTAATGGTGGAAACATGCCCGCAGGAGAGGTTTATATCCCTCCAAAAGGTTATTATGGGGTTAATGGAATTGTGGTAGTTGATGGAAGTATGAAATCTATTGAAGGAGCTTTTCTTTTAGATGAACCATTAAAACTTTTTATTGAAGAGGGTAGAATTGTAAAGATAGAAGGTAAGCATGCTGAACTATTAGAGAAAACATTCTGTCAACATGAAGATAGGGCAAAATATCCTTATCGAATAAGACATATCGGCGAGTTAGGAATTGGTATTAATCCTGGTGCGGTATTGATTGGTTCAACAATAATGGATGAGAAAGTTTTAGGAACTGCCCATGTTGGTATAGGTAGCAATTATTGGTTTGGCGGAGAAATTAAAACAATTTTTCATGGTGACCAAATTTTTAAGAATCCGAGAATATTCGTTGATGGCATAAGGTTAGAGATTTAATTGATTCTAACGTTCTTCTTCAGTTCCCTTGGTTAGGTCAATTATTTTAGATGGTCTAGATTGTTTCTTTCCTTCATAAATAATAAAATCTACTTTCACTTTAATTTCTTCATCTAAATCTTCTAATGAAGTCATAAATTGTTCTCCTGCTTTATTCACAGAAGTTGTTACTATTGGAATTTTTAATTCTTGTACAACACTACTTATCCAATGATCTGGAATTCTTACTCCTAAGGTTTTTTGTCCTAAATTCACCGGTTCAACAACTGCATTTTCCTTTACTTTAGCGATAAGGGTATAAGGCCCAGGTAGAATATCAAGGCTATCAACTTCGCAATTATTTTTAATCCACTCTTTTGATGGGGCAATAACAGAAAATGGATTATCTTGCCTATTCTTTAGTTCTCTTATTTTCTTAACTGCAGTTTCGTCTAACGCAGAACATCCAATGCCATAAACCGTATCAGTCGGATAAATAAAAACAGCGCCTTCTTTAATTTTCTTAGAAAATAGTTCTAAATCGTACACGAATTCTTCTTTAGTTAATATTCTCATCAAGAAGAAAAAGCGGGGGGCAGTTTAAATATTTTGCCCCCCATAGCGGGTGCGAGGTGTGATGATGGCTTTAATAGTTATCTTTGAAGAATGTATTTTAACATCCTCTCCTAACTCACTAGAGTCCTAATAATAATCATCAATAAATTTTTGTCTCATTGTATTACCAAACAGTTGGGTAAATTCTGTTTTAGTTTCATATTTGTTAATTAAATCATTAATTCTTTCTTTAAATTTCATCTTATCCATCCTCCGCTCATTTGGTAATCAAACGTAGCTGCTTTAGCTCCAACAGTTTCTAATGTTAGGCGTTGTATTTGTTGTTCAAACAAATTTTTAATCGTTTTTGTTGAAAGATCTACCATTTTTTGGATCACCTCTTTTTGATAAGTTAATGATTCAAGAAGTAGTTTATAAGCTCTGTCCGAGGTTGACCAGTGACCAGTGGGTTTATAAGTTAAGGTCTGAGGTGGCATAATCCTTGAGTTTTAAGCGTTAATTGGCACTGGACAAACTAGCAGAAGCAATATTTATATAGTGCTTTACTTTACTCTAATTTGATAGAGATGGTGATACAACAAAATCCTTTTGATCAGTTAAGACAAAATAATTCCAGATACCAGCAACAAGCTCCACAAAGTCTAAGTCCAGATGAGCAAACAACTTACACACATCATAATCCTTATGAAGAGAAGTTTCATTCTGAGTTTTCTTTTGTTTCATTAATTCTGGGAATCTTTGGTCTTCTCCTGCCTTTATTTAGCACCTTGGCAGTAATTTTTGGTATTGGTGGTTTGATGCAAACTCATCGAGAGCATATGAAAGGTAGGTGGATGGCCATAACGGGAATTATTCTTGGTTTTCTGGGCGTTATCTTAGTGCTTGTAGCAATACTTTTTGGGATGGAGTTCTTACAAACTTATTTGTTAAGATTTGGCGGACTAGAAACTTTAATTGGTAAGGCAAGCAATTATGCTGGCTAATTTATTATTTTAAATTAAATAAGAACAAAATAAATTAAAAAGAACTAAACTAAAATTCCGCTAACTGCTCCTTCTTGTCCTGGACGAGAAGTCAATCTTGCTTTTCCTAATTTTGTTTCAACAATAGCGCCTTTTGTTAAAATATTTCTTCTAACTAAATGAGGGTTAGCTGGGTTCTCAATTACGTTAACCATTTCTGTTAAAGTAATCTTACCTTTTTTATCTGCTACGCTAATTTTGTTAGTTGATAATAAAGATATTTTAGTATTGCCACCAATAGTTCTATGTGTCTTAACTTTCTGCTTTTCACTTAGTTTTGTATTAGCAGCAAAACCAGCTAATTCGCTTTTCCTTTTAGCTCTAGAAGATCTTAATAATCCTCCAGATGCTTTTCTTTTTGATTTTAATTGTGATATTGCCATATTGTATCCTTAAATTAGAGGGTGGTTTAAAAAGGTTTCCAAAATTTATGAGCTAATTTTGAAACACAAAGAAATCTTTGATTTCTTGTGTCCAAGAAAAATCTTTGTTTTTCTTTGGACCCCGGAAAATCAACATTTTCCGTTGCTTACGGTGATGTTTTAACTTTTCTTCATTTCTTCTTAACTTTGTCCTTACTAATTTTACTCTTACTTGCTTTATCTTTAAACAGAATTCTGTCTTTCAAGCTTTTATTGCCGTTCCAATATAAAGCATGTTCTAAAACTTCTTCAATTGTCGTTACTGGAATGATTTTAACTTTCTTTAATTGATCATTACTTAAGACAATATCTTGTAAGTTTGACTTTGGAACAATGATTGTTTTAACTCCAGCATCGATTGCTGCTTCTACTTTAGAAGATACTCCACCTACTGGGAGAACTTCTCCTCTTACTGATAAAGAACCAGTCATGGCTAAATCCTGCCTAATGGGGATATTTTTTAATGCAGAGATTATTGAAGTGGCTACGGCAATAGAAGCTGAGTCTCCTTCAACACCCTCATGAGTTTGTAAAAATTGGACATAAACATCCTTTGTTTCTTTAATATCTTCACCAAAGTATTTCATAATAATTGCAGAAACGTTCTTTACAGCTTCTTTAGCAATTTCTCCTAATTTTCCTGTGGCAATAATTTCTGCTTTCTTTCCACCTGCTGTAACTTCAGCTTCAATAGGTAATAAAATTCCTGAATATGCTGATCCTGAACCAATTACTGCTAGGCCATTAACTCTTCCTATTCTTCTTCCAGTTGTAATGATCATTTCATATTCTTTTTTTCGCTCAATATGTTTATCAGCAATTTGTTGCTCTAATGGTCTAGCTAATTTCTTTGCTCCTTCAACATGTTCAGCTTGAACTTCTTTTGCGCCCATTTCTTTTGCTAAGTCTCCAGCTGCTCGTACAAGTCCACCTAGGCCTCTAAGACGAATAGTTAAATGTCCTTTACGATTAGCTCTTCTTTTTGCTTCTATCACAATAGCTTTTAGTGCTCCTACAGAGAAATGTGGGATCTTACCATTTTCTTTTTTAACTTCTTGAGCTACGAATATAGCAAGCTTTGTTCTGTTTTCTTTGGTATCAGGCATAGTTTCGTTCATATAAACTTCATAACCATAACCACGAATTCTTGATCTTAATGCAGGGTGCATATTTTTTATCGTTTCTAGATTACCTGCAGCAATTAAAATAAAATCACACGGAACTGGATCAGTTCTTACCATTGCTCCTGCTGATCGTTCTGATTGTCCTGTAATTGGAAATTTTCTTTCCTGTAATGCTGATAATAATTCTTGTTGTGTTCTTGGATGTAGTGTAGCGATTTCATCCACAAACAGAACTCCTAAATGGGCTTTATGCATCATTCCTGCAACTACTCTTTGATTTGCTGGCGTACCTAATCCTCCGCTCTGGAAAGGATCGTGAAGTACATCACCTAATAAAGCGCCGGCATGAGCACCAGTAGCATCAAAAAATGGGGCTTGTTTCTTACCAAAATTGTCTACTATTACTTTTGGAGCAATTGCTTTTGTGGTCTTGAACAGCCTTGGTCCCATACTGCTCATGATTGCAAATGCTGCAAGAAACAACATTCCTCCTAAGAAGAATGCAGTGAACATAAGGTCTGACTTGTAATGAGAACGGACCCACCAGGGTGCGATAAAGGTAATTATTGCTACTATGAACAATAAAAAATTATTGTTCTTCATAATTTTAGTACTGTCAATTTGATATTTCTTAACTTCTTCTCTACCTGTACCTGCTTTTAATTCTTTCATTAATGGATTATTGTCATCATTTGGATTGTGGTAAGAAAGAACATCTTTAAGTTCTGATTTAGGCAGAAGTTCTGCTAAAGCCAACCCTAACATTGATTTTCCAGTTCCTGGTTCACCAATTAAAAGAACGTGTCTACGCTGAGAAGCAGCTTTTCTAATTAAGTTAACGGCTTCCTCTTGCCCAATAACTTGATTAATAATTTTATCTGATACTTTAATATCTTTAGTTGACTTCATTTTTATCTATCTAAGAACATCTACCTCTACTTTTGCTTATTTATACTTGTTATTTAAAAGGATTACGGAAGAAAACTACTTTTTATGATTGTAAGCAAGGTATTTAGCTACTTTTTGCCTTACTTCTTTTACTTTTTTGTGCTAGAATCTTGACATTAATCTCTTCGAAAGGTTTTTTTTGTTCAGTTTCAACTCTACGTTGATTTTCTAAATGTAATAACGGGAGGAAAGTAAATACTTTCTCTTGCTTACTTGCATTTGGAGGAAGTAATTGGGAGAATGTTAATTTCTTCTTACTATCTTTTTTTGAATAATAAACAATTTTATGATAAATATCGGAAATGACTTCCATAATATCCATGTGTCTTTTTGGCATTTGATACTTTACTGGTCTTTTCTTAGCAAGAATTCTTCTCTTACTTTCCATTGCTCTTTGTAATGCTTCAACTAAATCATGGATTGAAACTTTTCTACTTCTTGGTTGTGGTTGTCGAGGTATAAGTTGAAATTTATCTTTTTCTCTATGCTTATGTAATGCATCCTCAAACTCTTCTAGCATATCATCATCTACTAACTCTTCTCCTTGATGTAATAATGCATCCAATTTAGAAATGTCATGATCTATTAAATGGTTAGACTTGATTTTTAGTAAAACTGCTGCCGCCAAAAGAACTTTTCCAGAAACTTTTAGGTCATGCTCCTTCATTTTTTTAACTAATTCGATATATTTCTTTGTTATTAATGAAATATTAACATCCCATGGATTCATCTCTTCAGACTTAACTAAATCATAAAGAATGGTCTTCCAACCTACTTCTTCTTGTTCCATGATTAAATTGAATATTTTTTCTTGCATTTATCAGTCTAAAGGAAAATTTGAGGTTTTATAAGGTTTATTGTTTCAGTTAAGTTATAATTCCTGCTCTTACCAATGCATCACCAACACCACTTACAATGGCTGCTTTTGAACCATCATGGTTTTTTGGTACTTCATAGAAAATTATTGTAAAATCTTTATCTCGATGATAAGTCTTCTGATAATTATGCATCCACGGTCTAACAACAGCAAACTGGTTAATTCCTTCAATCTCTTTATGGTAAAGGTGTTGTAATTTTGGAAATCTTGCACTTCGTTCAAGAGAATCAAGTATTGTTTTTAATGCTGGGGGAGTTTCTTCGTCATAGAAAGCAGAATCAAAATATCCACATAATCTCTCTTTAACAATCTGATAATGTTTTTCTCCATGAACTTTAGTGACAATTATTGCTGGTTTCTTATTTTGTGGCTGGTCGAGCAATTGTAATGATCTCCTCATCTCTTCAAAATGGCCCCAAGAATTAATATCTGCTTTGCTTATATCTTCTTCAATTTGTGTTACTAGTTGAGTTAGTGTTAAATAAGTCATGATTATAATTAGTAAGAAAAATGATGGGCCCAGCCGGACTCGAACCGGCGATCAATGCCTCACTTATTCCTTGCGGAAATGTAAGGGCACTGTCATAGCCGCTAGACCATGGGCCCAATTGAATGGGACTAAGCGAATTTTTATGAGCACACGTTGCATAACTTATCAAGTGTATTTACACTTGCGCAAGACCATGAGCCCAATAAACAAGAAAATTTGACTAGCTCTATAAAAAACTTTCTAAAAACCAAGAGTTTTTACTATGGAGTAGATATTTTTAAATAGTGGGGCTTGTTTTTACTTATTAAAATGACAAACCCACCAATCCTTGCAGGAATCTATTCTTTACTTGGCGGTTCTAATAGTATGAGGAAAAATGGTCCTGAAACTCCCGATGATAAGTGTCGAATTGTTAAGAAATTAAGATTTAATGAAGGAATGTTTCCTTCAGATCCCCTAAAATTATATCTAGATGGGGACATAGATGAATTTAGGAGTGGTTCTGATTTCTTAGTTGGTAATGGTTGGGGGTGGTTAGCTATCAGTCCTTATCAAGAAGGGGTTAGAGAAGGTGGTGCGCCAAGACACTTACAAATTGTTGATTATGATATTTTTATTGGAGAAGAAGGAATTCTTTTGCCAAAACTGAGTTACTTCCGTCCAGAAGAGAGAGGGTATCACGGCTCTATCCATTTTGATTCTTCTTATAGTGGAATGAATCCTTTCCAGAAAAGAGCATTAGATCGAAGAGTTGATCTGGCAATGAAGAATGCAGTTCAGCTGGATGAGAACAGACTTAATGTGGGTAAACGATTGGTTAAAGTTCTTGAAGAGCGTTTGCCAAAACTAAGTGGCCAGAAACAAGAACTTTGTGAACTCTTATTAGCTTCCCAAAATCATTTTGGAGAAGAAGAAAAAGAAAGAACACAAGTAGTTATGTTAGATTCCTACTTGGGTTAATAATTTATTGGTATCTCCTTTTCATTGCACTTACTTTACTTTCTTTCCCATAATATCGGGAGTTGGGAGCTTTTTTATTTCCAACAGGATTTTTTATAGCTTCAATTCTTGCAGAAATTTCAATCTTTAACAAATGTTTAATTGCTTTTAAAGCATGTTTAACATTATTCCCAAATCGACGTTCAAACCTGATTCCTCGACGAGAAGCCCTCTTTGTTACGTGTTCATGACGGTTAAAGGAATCAATCCTAGAATTAATATCTCCTAGTAATTTATCTCTTGCTCCAATTTGCGCTTGAATCTGCGCTTCAATTACCTCGAATTCTTTCATCAAGGCCGTAAATTGATTTCGATACTTTATTCCATCTTCTGTGCTTAGTGCTGTATCAGTGATTTCTCTTTCCATGGCTTGTATTGAAGCTTGTAATTGTTCTAATCGATTAACTGCATTATTCTGGTCTAATATTTTAATCTCTTCAACGTCTTTTATTACAAACTTTAATTCGTCATTAACTGCTTCAACATGATTATGTATAATTCCTAAATACCTTTGATCTACTTCAGATTCTTCTGCAGCATCATGCAATCCATTTTGGGCTGCTTTCAATTCTTTTGCTGTATTCATTTTATTGTCCTCCTGGATACAATTTCTTAGCTAACTCAGTCATTAATCTATCCACTTTTGGCAATGATTTATGTAATTTTAGGTCTGCTTTCTTTGCTCTTTCGGTACGATCTTTTAGCCTTTCTAATTCTTGCTTTAAACTTCTTAAACTAGCATAAGTTCCTCTCACTGCTATTGTTTCTCCTTTAATCATTTTTTGAAGACTTTCTAATCCTTCTTGGTTTCCTTTTAACACATTTTTATATGCATTAAGTTGTCTAAGGTTTAGTTTTGCTCCCTTTAATTCTTCATCAAATGTGGGGTCATTAACTATTTTGGCAAAAGAAGTGGCCACTGATTTAAGTAGCATGTTAATTCTTTTGGACATTTCTAATAATTTTCTTCCTAACACTAAAGAATTTTTATCAAAATAGTCCGTTATGTACTTAAGTTCTTCTAATATAGCATCAGTTATCCTTGACATCTTATATTCTTTTTTTACTTCAGAAATCACTACTTTTATTTCCTCAAAATTAGTCTTAAAATTATCCTTTCTAAATACTCTTGCTAATAGCCCCATTATTATCACCTGTTTTTTTATATTAAATGTTTAATTACTTGTCGTTTTACTAAAGAATACCTAGAGCATTAATATATTTTTCTATATTTAATCTCATTTAATAAGTAATTATTATTGTTCGATGGTTCTTTACAAAACAGCAAACTTTATTTATCTCTCTAATTATTAACGATTATATGGATATTTACGAGCCCGCAGAAGATTCTTACTTATTACAGAGATTTGTTAGAGAATACGCTTTTGGCAGAGTATTAGATGTGGGAACTGGCTCGGGCATTCAAGCATTAACAGCTACCCAAAACAAAAATGTAAGGGAAGTAATTGCTGTAGACATTAATGAGGATGTAATTGATAAGATTAAAGAAAGTAAAGAAGTTCAGTTAAGTGGTAGAATTAAGGCTAAAGTTAGTGATTTATTTTCCAACGTTAAGAATCAATTTGATGTTATTATTTTTAATCCTCCTTACCTTCCCCAAGACAAAATTGGCAAGGAAATAATTGAAGATCCTGCTTTATATGGAGGTAAACAAGGATGGGAAGTGTCTGAAAGATTTTTTTCTGAAGTGACTAACTATTTATCTTCTAATGGAAAGATTTTATTTTTGTTCTCATCTTTAACAAATAAAGAAAAGATTGAAGAGATTATTTCTAAGAATTTATTAGATTTTAAACAATTGGCAGAAGAAAAAATGCCAATGTTTGAAACACTTTATGTTTATTTGGTTGAGAAAAGTGATTTGTTAAGAGAACTAGAACGTAAAGGAATTGAAGAAATTAAATATCTTACTCATGGAAAGCGTGGTAATATTTTCACAGGAATTATTGACAAAAGTAAATTAGTAAAGAAGTATTTTCCTAGCAAAAAGAATATAGTTAAGGTTGCAATTAAAGTTAAACGGGAAGAAAGTAAGGCCATCGGTAGAATGGAAATTGAATCTAACTGGTTAAAAATTATTAATAAATCTGGAATTGGTCCACGCTATATGTTTTCTGGAGATGATTATTTAGTTTATCAATATGCTGAAGGAGAGTTTATCTTAGATTGGGCTAAAGATAAATCTGTTGATGAAATTAAGAAAGTTCTTTTAGAAGTTCTTGAACAATGTTATGTGATGGATAGCTTAGGGGTAAACAAAGAAGAGATGCACCATCCTCTTAAACATATTATTGTTGGAAAAACAATTACCTTATTGGACTTTGAGCGATGTAGTAGGACTGATAAACCAAAGAACGTTACTCAAGTTGTAGAATTTATTTGTCGGATGGATCTGGGATTAGATAAAGATCAGCTAAGAGACCTTGCTCAAGATTATAAGAATGATTTTTCTCGAGAAAAGTTTGACTTAATCAAAAAGACTCTTGTTGGCCTATCTAATAAAAAGTAGTTTTCCCGTCTAAGTTAATGCCTTTCTTTAATTCTACTGGCCGCCAATCATCTTGAACCAAGTCCGCTTCTAACCATTTTGCTAGCTCATCTGGATTACCAATAGTTGCTGATAATCCCACTATCTGCGGCTTAATGAAGTTTTTTAGTAAAGTAAGAATAATTTCTAAGGTTGGTCCTCTTGTTGGATCGTTTAGTAAATGAATTTCATCCACAATCACAGTTCTTACTTCATTAATCCAAGAGACTTTATGTCTTAACAGTGAATCTAGTTTTTCTGTCGTAAGTATAAGTAAATCATAATTGGCTAAGTAACCAGAATCAGAATCAATTTCACCAGTAGATTGAACGACTTTGTATTCTGTGTTTTCTAAAAGGGCTTTATACTCATTATACTTTTCATTAGCTAACGCTTTTAATGGAACTAAGTAAATTGCCTTGCCTTTTCCTAAGGTGTTAGCAATGGCCATTGTAGCCACTAATGTCTTTCCTGAAGCAGTCGGAGCACAGATTAAAAGAGATTTTTCTTTTAGAAGATTTGCTTCCACTGCTTTTTCTTGAATTGGCGTTAGATTTGGAAATTTAGTATAGTATTCTGTGAAGAATTTTGGTAAGGGTAATTCTTGAATTATCATAATGGTCTTGGAACAGAATTAGTTTAAATTATTTTGGGTTAGACTTTGCACAAAGACAATCTGGAGCAGAAATAAAACTTTTACAATTGTGTATCTGATTGTTGCTATCTTTAGATAATATACATGCAGAACCACTATTTGAACATTCATAGTCACAAAAACTAACTTCTCCAGGACTAGCAACTGTAGCTTTGTTCAATATGTTTAACACACTTTCTTTTGTTGGTATTGATGAATAAGCTTTTCCTGTAACTGTAATATAACTTGCTAAGATTATTAATATCGATAATGCTGCAACTACCATCACAGAAATGACTAAAGTTTCATCCCATTTATGCTTCTCTTTTTTCTTCATTATAAGCTAAGAATTAAATGATATTTATATAATTTTGCCTTTAACGACAAGTACATTTTTTATTTACACACATCAATATAGGGGTTGATTGAACATCCATAATCTTCACAGTCTATATAACCATTATCATCATTGTCTATTCCATCGCTGCAAGTGTCTAATTTGTTTTCTAATGGGGTACAAATAGTTACAAAAGGATTAGCATAACAACTCCAATCTTCGCAATCTGGGTGTGCGTTCTCATCGTTATCTAATCCATCGGAACAAAGTTCATTAGTATTTTCTCCATCACCACAAACCATCACATAAGGATTAAAGCGACAGGAATAGTCTTTACAATCTAAATGTCCATTTCCATTATTGTCTTGTCCATCTGAACAATATTCATCAGTGCTTTCAAAATTAGGGCTTTGATAAGGGTTAGATTCAATTGGCTTTGTTTCATCATCAGAATCATAACCAATTACTATATCATCTTTTTCTTTGTAATCACAAAATCCAGAATTGTTTTTATCATCACAACAACCTCCAGCAGGGTCTCGGATTCTATCTGCGCCAGGACAAAGATCTTCATCACTTTTTCCAGAATCACAACTTCCTAAAGCTACTGCTCCAAACAGTGCTGCCATTGCTGTAAATACTCGCCAATTCATATTAAAGAACTAAAAACACCAATTACTATTTAATAGTTACTCTGTTATTTTGTCACACTAACGACAAGTGCACCTTGTACTGCCTTCTTCTGCACACATTTTCCTTCCGCCATCAGCGAAAATGCAGGTTTGACTTTTACTTTTACAAATCTCATCACAGATTCCTTCTTCTTCTTTAAATACAACACCATCGTGAAGTATTGCTAAAATGTCATTATAACTAAAGATAGTTTCTGTTATTATAGTTTCTGTTGGTGCCAATCCTGGCGTTGCTAAATTTTTACATTCTCCTTTTGAACAAACCATTGGCCATGTGATTGTTCCTCCACATTTTTTAGTATCACAATCTGAATCTTCACATCGTGTTAAATTATCTTTATCATTATCAACATCTACATCACAAACTGTTTCATGACATTCATTATCTTGGCCACATATTGCTCCTAGAGAACAATCAGCAGTTGTGAGACAACACTCGGCTTTGTTTGGGCCTGTTTTGTTTTCTAAATAACAATCTGAATCACGACAATCTATTCCTCCGTTTATAATTGAAACAGAATTCATTAAAGGACCGGTTCCACTTTCTGGGCAGAAAGTATCCTCACTATCTATTTTTCCATTAAAATCATTATCTATTCCATCATTACAAAGTTTGTCTACCTCGTCATAAATACAAACAACATTACCATCTTCAAATTCTTTAACTTCATGATAATTTAAATCAAGACAAAACTGATCTGGGTCATCATTTTCAGAAGGAACTGTGTCAAGACACATGTTGTTCATACACAACTCAGAATCCCAATCACAATCAGAATCAGCTTCACAACAGAGGTATTCTTGATATTCCACACTACTATCACAAACGCCTGACGGGAGATCTTCATCGTCATCATTATTAAACCCATCATCACAAGTTAATTCCTTACCAAATTCACAGGTCTGATTTTCAGGACCACCAATTCTTTTATCACAAGTTGGATCTAAACAATCTATTAATCCTGGATAACCACCATCATTTTCTCCACCATTAGAACAATTTTCTTCTACTGGTATCCATTCTGTTCCTGTACAATACATTTTTTCAGAAATACTTAATTCTTTTTTGACTTTTATTAATTGATTGTTTTCTGGGTTTTGCATTTGACAATAATACCAATTATTGTTTTGGCACAGACTACTATCTGGGCCTCCATAAATGGGGTATGGGCTTTCATCTGGATTTTTAACTTGGTCATAATCTGGGTTTAGTGTGCATTGGTCAGATTTAATACAATCATAATAGTATGGAATATTTCCATTAGTGTATTCTTCTATTACATTTTTATGATAACCCCAAACAACAACATTTCCATCATCATCACAAGGTTCTTCATGACAATCAGAATCGGTCCAACATTCTTCTAAATCACAATTGTCTTCACAATTGCCACAAACAGCTATTGCATATGTCACTGGAAGAGTATTAATCTGCCAGTTATATGCACATTCTTTTTCGCCAGCTGAACTTTTTACTGTTAAACATTCCAACCCTTGCTCCAAACAAGCAGATTCTCCAGTGTAATGGCCGACATCATTTTGATTAAACATACAAACCTCATTACTTTCTAATTCTCCACAACTTCCACCTAATATGGGGGGTTGAGAATTAGTTTCACAAACAGCTATGAATGGTCCTCCCGACCAATCTATTTCACAATTTCCAGGGGCATATGCCTCGATAGTTTCTAAATGTGTGCTTAAGCAATCTCCTTTACCTGCTTCAATACAAAGATTATTCCCTGTAGATGATGTTGGAGATTGGCTAGAGGGAACACATACTTTGTTTGATGCTAAATCATTACAGGGATTTTCTTCCTTCTCCGAACCACATATTGCTTTTAAGATTGTATTTTCACCTATCGGTATATCCTCACCGTAGTAGTAAAATTTTTCACAATCATAATCAGAAGCCCAGTCTGTCCCACCAGAAGTGTATTTAGTTTTTGAACAAACTCCTTTTCCTTCGCATGCAGCATCTCCCGTCCACTCAAATTGCATCTCTTGACCAATCATACAAACTTCATTGGAAGGAAGGGTTCCACAAGCATTTTCTTGCGTTGGAATATCTGTTTCTGGACACGATGCTAAAGTCATGGATGCTTGCGAAGGACAAGATCCATCTTGGGACATACAACTTCCTGAATTTGGTGTTCCTCCATAAGTGGAATAACAACAGTATCCCAATTCACATCCTCCATAACAATAATCATAACAAGCTAAATCTTCAGCAATAACAATAGATGATAAACTAACAACAAGAACTAGCAATAACAACATCCACATCTTTCTCATAATTAACTAAGAATTAAATTATCTTTATATAAGTTTTTATTTACAATTTCTTAATTTCTATATAATCTATCTTTACTAAATTTGTTTCTTCGAAGAGTTGATTAGTGCCAAATATTACACCTAAACCTTCTGGGGGCATTGTCGGTTTAACGGGAACACTATAAAATGGTGCTTGTCCATCAACACTAATTTGCTCTCCTTCTTGTTCTGTTGAAACTATTCTTAATGTGTGCCATTCTGCAGGATCTAAATATCCTGAAGTTGACCCTTCAAAGGCTATTTCATTTGATCCATCTTTATTAATTGTATATCCTTTTATCCAATCTCCATACGGGATATAGAAACTACCCAAAAACTCAGTACCTAGACTTTCTAATTTATAACGAATCTCAAAGATATAATCTTGGTTTGGGTTAAAAAAAGATTTAGAAACAAATAAGGCGTCTTCTGATGTTAATACTCCATCTGAGATATAGAGTTTTGTTTCGCTGCTCTTAATAGTATCCCAATTTGCTTCTGTATATTCTAGGTCTGAAAAATCATCGCAAATCAGACATTTCTCTGGTGAGGTAGTATCTCCAACTAAAGTATCTAATCCTGATTCAGAAACATCTTCCTGGCCTGCTGGTTCCTTATAATCACAAAATCCTGAATAATCATTATCATCACAACATCCGCCACTAGAAGATAAAATTCTATCTTCTCCTGGACAAAGATCTTTTTCACTTTTACCAGAATCACAACTTCCTAAAGCTACTGCTCCAAACAGTGCTGCCATTGCTGTAAATAATCGCCAATTCATATTAAAGAACTAAAAGTACTCATTACTATTTAATAGTTACTATTTTAGTTGGTGGTCTCTTTTTAATAGTTAGTCAAGAATTAAATTACCATTTGAGATTTATGCTGGACTCTTCAAAATTTCTTTAATTACTATCACAAACTCCTTAACTGCTTTGATTTCATTAAAGATTTTGTAAACTTCTTTATTCGTAAAATCTTGATATTCGTGGGCTAATAAATTTCTAGCATACACTAAGTTGATTAATCTTTTACTTAATGGAGTTTTGATCAGTTTATTTCTTTCTAACAATTTGAAAATATCTCGATACGATCCAGGAGTACCTAATTGTTTTGCAGTTATGATTTCACTTCCTAAATCAAGAAGACGATTCAAAATTGAGAATAATAGCATTGAAGTGGCATAGAATGTCTTCTCATCAGAAAGATTTTTTTCTGATTTAACACCCATTTTCTCCAAATCCTTGAAAAACCGTCCAATATCAGCTACAACAATTCCAATTCTGATTTTATCGTACATTATATTAATACTCCATTTACATGCCGTTCTAATAAATTCTTAAAATCTAAATAATTGTTTATCGTCCGGACATTAAGGCGATGAATATTTAGTTTCTTCTTGACAAATTGTGGTTTTCCTTCTTTAAAAATTCTATACTTAATGTACAGGGGAAGTTCAGAAAAAATAGAAATTTCTATTTTTGGAGAAGAATAACTTAAAATTTCTTTTCTTACTTTTTGTGGTGATCCTTCTGTTAAAATAACACAAATGTCTGTATCAGAATAAGGTCTAGCTTTTCCTGTTGCTTGTGACCCAAAAAGGTATATTGCTTCTACCTGGTTATTTGATTTTAATTCCTTCACTAAATCTTTAATATTCATAATTTCAAGAAAGAAGTTCCGTTATAAAAATCTATCGCCCTTCAGGATAAACAATCCTCTTTTCATAATAAACCAAGAATTAAATTATATTCTTGTGATTTTGCCTTTAACGACAAGTACACCTTGTACTGCCTTCTTCTGCACACGTTTTTCTTCCGCCATCAGCGAAAATACAGGTTTTACTTTTACTTTTACAAATCTCATCACAGATTCCTTCTTCTTTAAATACAACACCTTCGTGAAGTATTGCTAAAATGTCATTATAACTAAAGATGGTTTCTGTTATTATAGTTTCTGTTGGTGCCAATCCTGGTGTTGCTAAATTCTTACATTCTCCTTTTGAACAAACCATTGGCCATGTAGAAGTTCCTCCACATTTTTTAGCATCACAATCTGAATCTAAACAATCACTTTGGTTATCTTTGTCATTATCTCCATCATTACAAATAGTTTCATGACATTCATTATCTGCTCCACATATTGCCCCTGGAGAACAGTCTAAATCAGTTGAACAACATTGTGCCTTGTTTGGCCCAGTTTTGTTTTCTAAATAACAATCCGAATCCAGGCAATCTATTCCTCCGTTTATAATTGGAACATAATTCACTAAGGGGTTGGTTCCACCTTCTGGGCAGAAATTATCCTCGCTATCTGTTTTTCCATTAAAATCATTGTCTATTCCGTCATTACAAAGTTCGTCCATTTCATCATAAATACAAACAACACTACCATCTCCCAATTCTTTAACTTCATGATAACCTAATTCAACACAAAATTGATTGTGGTCATCATCGTCAGGAGGAACTAAAGGATTATCAAGACACATATTGTTTATGCACAACTCAGTATCCCAATCACAATCAGAATCATATTCACAACAAAGGTATCCTTGATATTCCATACTGCCATCGCAAACGCCTACCAAGAGATCTTCATCGCCATCATTATCAAACCCATCGTCGCAAGTTAATTCCTTGTCAAATTCACAAGTCTGATTTTCGGGACCACTAATTCTCTCATCACACGTAACATCTAAACAGTCTGCAAATTCGGCGTCATCTTTTTCAAGGCAACCTAAACAATCAGAAGAACAATCATAATTCCACTCTGTTGGTGTTTTATCTCCTGCTAAATTATTTAAACAAGACTCAAATTCGTCTACACATTGGTCATAATTTCCCATACATACTTGATCTAAACAACCACCTAAGCAAGATTCGTCTTGACAAGCAAAATTACAAGAACCAACATTACAATATGCAATACATTCTGTATCATCTGGTTCACAAAAATAATTTGTAATACATTCTTGTTTGTCAAAATCAGCAGTTCCTTGACCACCACAAAATTGTTGGCAGGTGGTATCATCTGATAATTTGCAGTTGGCCTCGCAGTTATCATAACCAAAAGATTCACAAATTTCTAAACAGGTTGGGTTTGCAGCCCCAGGCAGTGGTTTAATTTTATTTTCGCATTCTTGGGTACACCCAGAAACGCTATCTGTGCAGGAAGCAATACAAGAATCATCATAACAATCTGATCCTTGCGTTCCATATTCATCAGCACAGTTAAACCCTTGGCAACTATCAAAATGTGCACTACAATCATTTAAACAGCTTGAGTAGGAACAAACAAGTCCTCCCATTATCCCTCCATCATCATCTCCATCAGAACAATTTCCTTCTACTGGAATCCATTCTGTCCCTGTACAATAAAAATCTTCACTTGGACTTTTTGTTTCTGTTAATTCTGGAGAATTACAAACTAACCAATTATTATTTTCGCTACATAACCAACTTGGAAATGAATGTAGAGTATTATAAATCTGACAATTATTATTACCAAATGCACAAGAATCCTCTTGACAACAAGAAATTGCTTCAGTTTTACTCCCTTGATTGTATGCATTTAACTCATTTGGAAGATTATAACTCCAAACAACAACATCTCCTGTATTCTCATTACAAACAGCATCCTGACAATATAAGTCTTCCAAACATTCTTCATAAACACAATTTTCTTCATCAGAACAATCAACCTCTTCCTCTCCAGGTTCGCCTGGTTGAGATATTTTTTCACAAACAGCTATGAACCCTATGCCTTCCCAGTTATAATTACAAGATCCTAATGGATAATCTATTATTGGTGCATCCAAATATGTTCTCAGACAATTTCCCTTGCTAGCTTCGACACAAAGTTCATCTCCTTTATTTACTGGTAAATTATTAGAATTAACACAAACTTCATTACTTGCTAAACTGTAACACGGATTCTCTCCAGGTTCTGGTGGCGGTGGAGGCACAGCTTTGTCTCCACAAGTTGCTTTGTATCTGTATGTTCCCATTGCGGATTCATAAATTGGTTCATTGCAATTTATACTCGCCCAAACTAAATTAAGATTATAAACTTCCATTTTAAGGCAATCATTTCCAAATTTACTCTCACAAGCTTCATTACCTGACTCAGCATAAATATTATTGTCTCTGTCTGGATTTAAACAAACTTCATCAATATTCAAATTTCCACAGAAATTAAGTGGTAAACAAGCACCCTGGCCCTCATTATAGTAACTACAAGAACCTGGACAATTAAAATATGCAGATTTTCTGTGGCCATCTTCACAATAATATTCAAATACTTTTGTTTCGCCTTCATTACAATTGTCGCTTGCCCAAGGCCCTCCTCCATCATTTACTCCTCCTTTTGTTTCACTTGGATAAAACAATGAAATGTCATCAAAATTACCACTATCTAATTCCTCTGCAGTTGGTACTCTTGTTAAATCATCGTCCATACAAGCAAGAGCTAAACTACTAAAAACAGTAAAAACTAATACCAACAAAACAAACATCCACTTCTTTTTCATAATTAGATAAGAATTAAATTATCTTTATATAATTTTTCCTTTAAAGAGGCTTCTTAATTTCCATATAATCAACACTTACTGCGCCTTGTTCTGCGAAAAAAGAAACACCTAGGGGTCCGAATGCATGGGGGAAGGGAAAATCCAGAAATGGTTCTTTGCCATCAACACTAAATAATGTGCCTTTTTTCATTGATCCCGTTTCTTGCGCTGTTGAGTCTACTCTTAATGTGTGCCATCCAGAAGGGTTTAAGTATCCAGAAGGTATGCCGGGATTTAGAACAATTTCATTTGATCCTGCTTTATTTATTTCAAATGTTAATACTTCTTTATTGTCTTCTAGGCGGTACACCTGAATAAAAAACTGAGAATCTGGTTGTTCTAATTTATAACGAATTTCAAAACTAAAATTCTGATTAGAATCAAACTCTCCTAGGAAATCAAATTCATAATCTCGTGATGTTAACAATCCTTCTGAAATGTCATAAGAAGCTCCAGGTCTTATTTTGGTAATTCCCCAATTCTGTTCTGTATAACTTGGATTTAAGAATTCATCACAAATCATACAATTTGCAGGTGGAATGTATGGTTCGATAGTATCTTCTATGCTAGGGGTGTCTGGACCAACAGAAGTATCTCCAACTAAAGTATCTAATCCTGGTTCAGAAACATCTTCTTGAAATGGAGACTCTATTTCATCACAAAGGCCGTTATAATTCTTGTCATCGCAACATCCTCCTTTATCAGATCCTCCCTTAATGGCCTCGATTCTATCTGCGCCAGGACAAAGTTCTTCATCACTTTTACCAGAATCACAACTTCCTAAAGCTACTGCTCCAAACAGTGCTGCCATTGCTGTAAATACTCGCCAATTCATATTAAAGAACTAAAAAGAACAATTACTATTTAAGAATTACGAAATAACATTACAGCAGAAACATTGGTTATTTTCAGGATCATAATTACAATTTTCTTCAATGGGGATACATACTTTTTCACCGCAAACAGAATCACAAATTCCTTCTCCCGTAACTGGACCACAATAATCTTTTAACATAATTAAAACTCCTGGATTTGTTGCAACATTTGGATTTAATTTAATTGCTGCGCCTGAAATTGCTTCTACACGACTTTGTGCTAACAACATTACCGTTAGGCCAATCAATCCAACAACTAAAACAGCTCCTACGATTAATCCTATTTCCCTTTTTTCTTTTAACGACAACTTCTTTGCCATTTCAATCATAAAATAACTGAACTATTTAAACCTAACGTTCTGTAATGTAAGTAAATTAATAAGGAATAAAAGAAGAACTTAAATAAGTCAAACAAGAAGCAAAAGAGTAAGATTTATAAATAGTAAAAAAATAAGTATTCTTAACTTGGAATTTAAGCGTAAATTGTACACTCGGGGAAATTCGTTTGAAACAACTATTCCTAAGCCCATTCTATTCAAATTAAACTTAGAAAAGAAAAACAATGTTGTTTTCAAATATGATGTTAAGAAAGATCTTTGGTATCTAGATTTTGAAGAGGATAAAGGCTAGTATACAAACTTTTATATACAAATGATAAATAATAATAACAAGAAAAGAGGGGGAATGTACAAACAAAAAAGAGGGGCGATTGCCTTAATTGGTTTGGTAGCTATGCTTGTAGTAGTTGTAGCTGGGTCTCTTTTCTTGGCTTCTAAAGACGATAATGCTATTACTGGTGCTTTAATTGGGGTGCAAGTTAAGACTGGTGCATGTAATGTTTCTATTAGAGAGAATATAGATAACTTGGGTCATGATTATATCTGTGATAACACTACTGGATTTATTATTGATACAAATATAGATTATTTTGATTGCCAAGGGCATACAATTACTTGTAATGGTGTTTGTGATGCGGGTATTTTGTTAAGTGGTAGAGATGGAGTTGAAATTAGAAATTGTTATATTTATAATTTTACTAATGGTATTAAATTAGATCAAGGAACAAATAATAGTTATCTTCATGAAAATTATTTAATTAATAATGGGGATGGTATTGAAATTAATAATGCCCTTAATAATAACTTCACCCTAAACGTAATTGCTAATAATTCTGTTTGTGGTATTAACGCTACTAATGCTTTTACCGATAGTGCGAATGGTGTCAACTACAATACTATTTGGAATAATAAATTTTACAATACTTCTGGGAATGGCACATTAGCTTGTAGTAATGCTAGTTTCCATAACTTTTGGTATCAAAATAAAACTTGTTCAAGCACACAATATAACAGCACCCACACTTATGGGCAGGCAAACCAAAGTACAATCAATATCATTGGTGGGCCTTGTTTAGGTGGGAATTACTGGGAAACTTACATTGGTGAGGGTGGAAGAGATGAAACCGGGGATGGTTTAGGAGATAATTTGGTCCCTTATCCACAAACAGGAATCAATAATTTACAGGGAGACTATTATCCTCTTGTTGATCCAAATGGGACTTGTCCTCTTCAGTGGTCTGTAACTGTAGATCTTAATGAAAACTTCACTTCTAGTACTGGAGAATGTTTTGCCCTTACAAAAGATAATATCACTCTTGACTGTCATGGTTATACTTTAACTGGGGCTGGTGGGTCTCCTACTCCTGGAATGGATGATCGTAGGGGAATAGAAATTGTTGGTGTTGATGGAGTTACTGTGCAGAATTGTATTGTTAAAAACTTTACTTATGGTATCTATGTCCAGAATGCTGATAATATTCGATTAATAAACGTAACAGTTTATGATAATAATAACACTGGAATTTACCTTGGAGAATTTTCTGATAATGTCTCTGTAATAAACAGCACTATTGGAAATAATTTAACCATCCTAACAGATTATGGAATCCGGGTAGTTACTTCTGATTCACATACTATTGAAAATAACATCATCAGAAACAGCTCTACCTATGGTGTTTTAATTGAATCTTCTTCAGACGATATTAAGTTATACAATAATGAGATTTATGGAAATGCTCAAGAAGGTGTTTTGGTAAATAATTCCTTAAGAACAACTATTGGTACTGATGATAGTGGCGGTAACACAATTTATAACAACAGTGGTAATGGGATTTATTTAATTAATTCCAATGGTGAACCCACTACAATATATTACAACACAATATATAACAATTCTAAAAACGGGATTCTTTTAGAGAATAGTGAGAACTATCAAATCTGGTTCAACAATGTTTCTGAGAATATGCTTCATGGAATTAATGTTTACAGTTCTGATAATCAAGTTATTAAAAATAATAGGTTGTTTAAAAACAACTTTGGCCTTTTACTTAACGCATCAAACAACGTTACTATTGATACGGCTAATTACTTCTACAATAATTCTGTGGGTGCTTATCTTGTTAATGTGAATGATTCAGAGATTCAATCAGTCAATGAGTTTTACAATAATAGTGGGTGTGGATTAAGGTTAGAAGACTCTTGGTTTAATTCTCTTGGGTCTTCGGCTAATCAGTCGGTTAATCTAGCCCTTGCCAAGGTCTATAACAACACGCAGGGGATTTGTTTATTTTCAAACTCTAATAATAACACACTTAGAAACTTTTATGTTTACAACAATACTGTTGGAATTAATGTAACTAGTTCAAACAACTTAATATATAATAATAAGTTTGAAAATAATACCAATCATTCATATAGTAATTCTACTAATTTCTGGAACACTTCTTTAGTTCTCCTTAGTGCTGGGCAGAACATTCTCGGTGGTACTTATCTTGGAGGGAACTATTGGGGTGATTATAATGGCTCTGATACCAATAATGATGGTATTGGTGACAATGCAAATTATTCCATTTCTGGTGGAAGTGGTATTGATTATCTGCCCTTAACAACAAACTTGGCAGGTTGTGGTAATATCACTCAAGACGCAACAATAGTTGCAAACATTACCCGGAATGGAACTTGTTTTAACATTGGTGCTGCTAACATTACGCTAAACTTTGCTGGTTACACCTTAACTGGAAATGGTTCTGGTTGTGGTGTTAACATTTCAAATAAGGATGGTGTTACAATTATCAATGCTAATATTCAGAACTTTAGTACAGCAATATGTGTAGATCCTGCTGTTAATATTAACATCAGTAATAACAACTTAACACAAAACACTAATGGAATTACTTTTGAACAAATTAACAACAGTTTTATCCATGATAACAAAATTTTTAACAACACTAATTACGGAATTCAATTGAATGATTCACATAACAATACTATTTACACTAATAATATTACAATGAATAATAATACTGGGCTTTATGTGACTTCTTCAGAAAATAACTCCATCTACAATAATTACTTCAACAATACTGTGGATGCTTATGACAATGGAACAAATAAGTACAATACTACTTACGCAAATGTGTTCAGTATTATTAACGGAACTGGTTTTGGAGGGAACTTCTGGTCAACTTATCTTGGTAAAGATTCTGGAAATGGGGCTTATCCTTACAATACTTCTATTGATGGTGTTGGCGATACAAATATCCCTTTCACTTTAGGAAATATTAGGGATTACCTACCATTAACTAGTAATAATGGAACAACAAGCGAAGATACTTGTTTGACAATTGGAACTTCTACTAAATTAGGAAGTGACGTTAATTGTACTACTGGGGATGGGATTACAATTACTGCTAATAATGTTGTGTTGGATTGTAATGGTCTTTTAATTAATGGTGGTGGAATCGCTTCAGGAATACTAATTAACAATTATAACAATACTGTAATTAAGAATTGTAACATTACTAATTTTTACTATGGGATTAAAATTCTTAATGCTGATGGGACACAGATTATTGAAGGTAATGATTTACAACAGAACGACTTTTATGGTATTTATCTTTATCAAACAACTAGTACATTAATTGATAGCAATAGTTTGATTAATGATAATAATGGAGTTTATATGATTAGTTCTACAAATACTAATATAACAAACAATACTATCAATCTACAGAAAAAGTTTTATGGGATCTATGGGTATGAAAGTACTAATAATATAATCAACAACAATACACTTTTGGATAACTACCACGGAATCTATCTGGTTGATTCTAGCTATACAAATGCATCAAACAACAACATTACTGCAAGTGATGTTTACAGTTTGTTTGTACACAAAGGAACAACTCACTCTTACTTTACTAATAATAACCTAAGTATGGGGTTAGAAGCAATTAGAATTAAAAGTAGCAGTAATAATAATAGTTTTACAAGGAATATTATCTCAAATCACACTAATTATGGAATTTACTCCACCGACTCGGACTCAAATGTCTTTACTAATAATAACATTCAAAACAATAGTGCTAACGTCTATCTTTCAAATTCCAGCAGTTATAACTTTGTCAATAACAACATCACTTTAGGAACTTCGGGAATTCAAGCAATCTCTTCTTCAGATGGTTTAATTTTAACAAACAATACTATTAACTCGACAACAAACACTACGCCGTGTTTAGAGATTAACGATAGTTCTAATGCAAATATAAGTGGCAATAGATTCTATAATGATGTTCATCTTAACAATGCTACTGGGGCAACAATAGATCTTAATAACAGCGTTGTAACATATTTGAATATTAACGAATCTGATTCAGTTACTTTGTCTGGTAACACTTTAAATTACGTTGACATTGAACCAACTTCTGGAACAAACATTACTGGAAATACAATTGTCCAACTTGATGCTTTACAATTTAATGGTGGGGAAATATCTTCAAACACAATTGCCAATAATAACCTAACTGCATTTAATCTAAGAACTATTATTGACAGTTATATATTTAATAATAATATTCAAAATACTACCTTAGCTATTTTAATCTCTGCTGAATCTACTGGGAATAACATTTATGACAATTGGCTTAAAGATAATAGTTTTGGACTTAACATCACCAACTCCACTAGTAATACTATTTACAATAATTACCTTAGTAATGGAATTAGTAAAAATGTTTATGATGACAGTGGGAACATTTGGTATAGTGATTCTGTTTGTGGTATTCCAAATATTGTTGGCGGACCTTGTAAGGGTGGAAACTTTTATTCAGATTATTATGGTTTAGATAATGGTGCTAATGGAAATGAACAAGGTGATGGAATTGGAGATCAACCTGCTTATTATACTATTGCTGTTGGTAATACAGACGATTATCCTTTAGTGCTTTATGTAGCGAGACAATACTTTGATCAAAATAGTCCTTACAACACAACATACAATGCTTATGGAACCATTTCAGGATTATTAAGTGATGAAGAAGCAGTGCCAAATGAAGTGCAGATAATTAATTACACTAATACCAGCGGAACACCATATGCACAAATAACTGGGTTGTTTAATCAATCTGATGTTCATGCAGAAACTTTGAAGATTAATCACACCGAAAACAAAACTGCAGTTAATCGTACTGGTGTTACGGGAGAGGCAAGCACTTTTTCAGTTTATCTTCATCACAATTATGAATTTGATACTGGTGTTTATGTCTGTGAGAATACTTACAATTTATCTTTAGATGAAAACTGTGCTTCTGGTGTCAACTTAACTAGTATTGCTACTGCCGGTGCATACACATTATCACACAATAATGGATATTACAAAATAGCTGGAATTACTAATGAAAGCATTACTGCGGGAATTAATAAGAATGGTTATTGTGGTGTAAATATTTTACACGATGTAACTTTAACAGAGAACGTAAATTGTAATGGGAGTGCGTTTATTGTTTCAGCGAATGATGTTACAATAGACTTTGCAGGTTATACTTTAACTGGAAACAGTTCTGGCATTGGTGTAAATAGCTCTAATTACAATAATACTATAATCCAGAACGCGAACCTTGTTAACTTTAGCACAGCAATTTATGCAGATCCTGCAACTGGAATTAACATCACCAATAACAACATTAGTTACAGTGGAACAGGAATTTATTTTAGCGAGATTAATAACAGTTTCATCGTTTACAATATGCTCTGGAACAATACTGTTGTTGGTATGAATTTATCTCAATCTTACAATAATACTATTTACAACAATTACTTTAGTAATACAAATAATACCCTTGATACTGGAAATAATACTTATTATGTTGAGAACACAACCGGAACAAGTATTTTGTCTTTAGCAAACAGTGCCTTCAGTTTAGGATTAACTGTTAACACTACTAATTTAGGTGGAAATTACTGGAGTGATTATTCTGGTTGGGATACTTCACCAGACGGATTTGGAGATACCTTGTTGCCATATAATAACTCTGGACAAATTAATAACACAGGGGATATGTCTCCTTTAACTGGAATTGGAGAGATTAGTTGTGGTGGAACAACACAGTATGTAACAACTAACATTACTTTAGTTTCAGATTTAACTACTACTGGAACTTGTTTCACAGTAACTGGAAACAATCTTAACTTGGATTGTGGTGGTTATAGTTTAACTGGAGATAGTGGCAGTACTGATTATGGTTTTGATATGAGTACTATTAATGGAATAAACATAACAAACTGTGTGGTTAATAATTTTGGGGTGGGTGTAGAAATTATTCGTGGATTTAACCATTCTATCACTAGTTGTACATTTGAGAATAATACTAATGCTGGAATTTCTATAACTCATGCTTTGTCATCTAATATCTCTATTCTAGATGCAACAATTTATGGTGATAGTGTAGGTGGAATTAAATTAGAGAATTCTTCCTTTATTGATGTACTTAACAACACAATATACAATGTTTCAACGGGAATTATTTTGGTAACATCTCCTAATAATACTCTCACTGGAAATACAATTAGCAATAACTCTGTTGGTATTAACTTAACATCATCTAGTGATAATAACATTTACAATAACTATTTTAACAGTACATTAAATGCACAAGATAACGGAACTAATTATTGGAATACTACATTTGATTGTAGTGTTTCTGGACAGAATATTTTGGAAGAAGATTGTTTAGGTGGTAATTTCTGGAATGATTATAATGGTTCTGATGATGGTTCTGGAAGTGTTCCTTATTACAACACTTCTGCAGATGGAATTGGTGATACTGAATATTATAATATTACAAACTCCTCTAGTGATAATGTGGGTTTTGATTATCTTCCATTAATGGTAGCTACTGTTTGTGGTGATGGACTAGTAGAAGGTAGTGAACAGTGTGAATATAATGTTGTTGGAAGTTCATTTGCTTCAAGTGTTAACTCCAGTTGTCTAGCTTATAATTGGAACGTAAGTGGCACAATTGGATGTGAAGCTAGTACTTGTACTATTATTACTAATACTAGTTATTGTACTAATACCACTATTGTAGCAACACCTACAGTAACCGATACCGGAAGTGGTTCTGGCGGGGGTAGTGGTGGTGGATCTGTCACTGTAACTGCAACAGGTAACTGTACTGAAAATTGGGTCTGTGGTACTTGGAGTGAATGTATTGGTAGCAAACAAACTAGAAACTGTAACGATATTAATTTATGTGAAAGTTTAAAGAAAGCTGGAACCATTAGTAACATAATTGATACTGCAAAACCAAAAGAATCGCGAAGCTGTACCTTAGAACTTGTTCCCTCTGTACCTTTACCACCACAAACACCTCAAAAAACTCCGGGTGTAATTCAAGCTATGCTTCCAGATAGTCCAATTGCTAGGACTGCAACTCTAGCTTCTCTAGCTGCAGTATTGATCTTTGGTGGAGTGTATGCTTCTTGGTATCTTACCTCTTCAAGAAACAAACTTAAAAGAAAACTTAGAAAAATTACTCCTCTGCTTGGAGAAGAATCTCATGATGTGCTTAAGGCTGGTTACTTGGATATTTATCATCTGTACTTAAAACTGTCAGAAGGACACAAACAGAATTATTATAGCAAAGTAACTAAGTTAAGAGAAAAATTAGAAGATCAACTTAAGGCTGAAAAGAGAATTCAAGAATTGTTAGATGATCGTACTGGTGACATTAAAGAACAAAAGGAAACTTATTTACTGGCGTATAAGCAGTATCAAAAACTTCCTGAAAAAGTTAAGAAGACTTATTATCCAGACTTGGTTCACTTTAGAGATCAATTAGAACGGGGAAAATCTTCTTAAGTACAGAAAAGTATATATAACTGCAGTTATCAGTGGATGCTACAATAAGAGGAGGAAAAAGTGTTATTGTCTTGTAACATAATTAAGACAATGGCTCTTAAATGCTAATATGGAAATTAAAGACTTGAAACCAAATGCAGGAAATGTTGATCTCGTTTTAGAGGTTGTGGATAAAGAAGAACCCCGGGCTTTTGAGAAGTTTGGCAAGGAAGGAAGAGTTTGTAATGTTAAGGCTAAGGATGGTTCTGGAGAAGTTAAAATGACTCTTTGGAATGAAGATGTTGATAAAGTTAATCAAGGTGACAAAATTCATCTTCAAAACGGTTGGTGTTCAGAGTTTAAAGGAGAAATACAAATCTCATCTGGAAAATTTGGAAAGATTGAAGTTGTTGAACAAGGCAACCCAGAAGTTTTAACGAACGATCCTAATTTGTTAAATCCGGGAGCGGCTGAGCCAGAATCTGATGGGGATGTTGAAGTTGTTGACGAGGAAGAATCAGTAGAATGATTATACTATTGAGTTTCAATTCTTCTTTTGAGAGGAAGAGATCATGAAACTGTTGCCTGCTTTAAGACAAAAGAAACGTTATGTTGTTTTTGAGATTTTAGCAGACAAATCTTTTTCTTTTCTTGATATTAAAGAGCCGTTGGAAGAAGCAATGAAAGGGTTCTGGGGTCAATTGGGATTATCAAAGGCCGTTCCTATGCTGTTGCGGGAAAAGTTTTCTAATGAAAAACAAAGGTTTATAGTTAAAGTAAATAATAAACATGTTGACGAGTTAGTTTCAGCAATAATTTTAATCAAAAAGATTAAAAACACACCAGTAATCATAAAATCTGTGATTACTTCCGGAATCTTAAAAAAGGCCGGTGCTTATTTAGATAAAAATTGAGGTGCAATTCAAATGAATAAACAATTAGTTGACAAAATGGGTTATGACCGATCCATTACTATGTTTTCTCCTGATGGTCGGTTATTACAGGTAGAATATGCAAAAAAAACAGTTAAACAAGGGTCTACTGCTATTGGTATAGCATGTAAAGATGGAATTGTTTTAATTTCTGATAAAAGGGTAACTTCAAAATTGATGGTTCCTGATACTATTGAAAAAACATTCCGAATTGATGATCATATCGCAACAACGGCAGCAGGAATTATTTCTGACGCTCGTGTGTTAGTAGATCGAGCACAATTAAAAGCTCAACAACATGCCGTTACTTATGATTCTATGATTGATGTTATTTCTGTAGTTAAGGATATTTGTGACTTGAAACAAATTTGTACGCAGTCTGCAGGATTGAGACCTTTCGGTGTATCTTTACTTGTAGGTGGAGTAGAGAATGATGGGTCCATTAAATTATTCTTAACCGAACCATACGGTCTGTACTTTCAATATAAAGCAGCAGTTATCGGTGAAGGAGAAGCTGAGATTGAACCTGAATTACAGAAAAAGTACAAACCAACTTTAAGTGTTGACGAGGGAATTCAGCTTGGTTTAAGTTTGTTAAAAGGATTCTTAAAAACAGACTTTAGCTACGACAGAATTGATGCTGTTAAAATTGCAGTTAGCGATAAACGGTTTAAGAAGTTAACAGTTGATGAAATGAAGAAGTTAATGAAGTAGATTTCTTTTTTCTTCTTTTTTCTTTATCTTTCTTTGATTTAACAACGCTTTTACAAAACCATAAGCTAAATAAACTTCTTTCTATTCTTTACACATATGGCAGAAAAATTAAACTTAGCGAGAATTAAGAAGTTTGGGCAATCTTTTGAAATATCTGTAGATCCAGACGCAGCATTGAGGTTTAAAGAAGGAGATATTACTAATGTTCGAGAAGTTTTACATTCTGAACAGATTTTTTTAGATGCAAGGAAAGCAGAAATTGCTCCCAGTAACAAACTAATGGAAGTTTTCAAAACAGATGATCCATTAAAAGTTGCAGAGATTATTATTAAAGAAGGAGAGATTCAGTCTAACTCTGAACATCGTTCTAAAGAAAGAGAACAGAAATTAAACAAATTGGTTGAGCTGATCCATCGGATGGGAATTAATCCCACAAATGGACTTCCTCATCCAGCACAAAGGATTGAAGCCGCATTAGAAGAGGCAAAATTCCGTCTAGATGAACATAACTCAGCTGAAGATCAGTTAGAAGATGCCTTAAGTAAAATCAGGCCAATTATTCCTATTAAAATTGAACAGAAAATATTAATGTTAACTATTCCTGCAGTTCATGTTGGCAAATCCAATAATCTTATTAGAAGTAATTGTAAAATTCTTAATGAAGATTGGCGTCCTGATGGTGGTTGGTTTGTTAAGGTTGAGATCCCTGCTGGCTTTCAAGAAGAATTGATGGATAAACTGAATGCCATTACACATGGAGATGTTCAAGTAGACGTTTTAAAGGAATAGTGGCTTTTTTCTTAACATTTCTTTTTATATACTCTATTTTTCTAACTTTTGATTCTCAACCAATATCTTTATAAAAAATAAGCGTATTTTCATTAAAAGTGAGAGAAAAATATGAGAGAGGATATCTGTTCGAATTCTCACCTATGAAAAAACAGATACAAAAACAAAAATGAGTAATATATTAATAAAGGAAAAAGCAATAGTTATTCCTGGCGAAACTTTAGCTGAAGGAATGGATTATCTTCCTGGTGATAACACATACCGAGAAGGTGAAAAGATTTTTGCAAAACTTTTAGGACTAGTTGGCATTAGTGGTAGGGTAATTCGTATCACTCCATTAGCGGGCCCATACATTCCTAAAGTGGGCGATAAAATTATTGGAGAAGTAATTGGCATGACCATGAATGGATTTAGGTTCAACACAGCAACCGCTTATTCAGCAATGTTAAATGTTAAAGATGCATCTTCAAGATTTATCAGAAATGAAGAAATGAGTTCATTGTTAAGTATTGGAGATTCTGCAGTTGTTAAAATAACTAAGGTTACATCTCAAAACTTAATTGATTTAACAATGAAAGAACCTGGATTACACAAAGTTACAGGTGGTAGAATTGTTAAAATTAACAGCCAAAAAGTACCTAGAATCATTGGTAAGCAAGGAAGTATGATTAATTTAATTAAAAATAAAACTGGATGCAACATTACTGTTGGTCAAAATGGTTATGTTTGGATTAAAGGAACACCTGATAATGAAAGAATTGTTGGTGAAGCAATTAAGTTAATTGAAGAAAAATCTCACCAAGAAGGTCTTACTGAAAAGATGGACGTTTTCTTAAGTTCAAAAATTAAAACAGCTCCGGCTAAAGTGGAGGAAAAGCAGTAAAATGGTATACACTAAAAGATTAGACGGAAGAAAAATTGATGAGTTAAGACCAATGGAAGCTAAAGCTGGCGTTATTCCTAACGCTGACGGTTCGGCTATGTTTAAAGCTGGAAAAACTACAGCTTACGCAGCAGTTTATGGTCCAAGAGAAATGTATCCAAGATTCTTACAAAATCCTAAGATTGGAGTATTAAGGTGCCATTATGGCATGATGCCTTTTTCCGGTAGTGGAGAAAGAATTCGTCCTGGAAATAGTCGAAGAGCACAAGAAATTGCTATGGTTATGACTAAGGCATTAAATAATGTGGTTGATTTAAGCGCATTTCCAAACGCTGTTGTGGACGTTTATGTAGACTTACCTCAAACAGATGCTGGAACAAGATGTGCAGCAATCTCTGCAGCATCTATGGCTTTAGCAGACGCAGGAATTCCAATGAAGGACATGATCTCTTCAGTTGCTGTAGGGCAGGTTGATGGGACAGTTGTAGCAGACTTGTGTTATGATGAAGAAGCTTACGATGCAATCGTCTCAGATGTGCCAGTAGCAATGACTCATAATAGCAGAGAAATTACTTTGTTACAAATGGACGGAGAAATATCTAAAGACGATCTGATTAAATCTTTGAGAATGGCGGATTCAGTTTTAGATAAAGTTTATGACTTACAAAAAAGTGCTCTTAAAGAGCGTTTTTCAATGGATAAAGGTGCAGAAAAATGATAGTTAATAACGAAACAATTGCACATTTGGCTAAGGACAACCAACGTTTAGATGGCCGATCCTTAATTGAATATAGGCAACCAATTAAAATTGAAACAAACATCTCTTGGACTGCAGAAGGATCTGCTAAAGTTCAAATAGGTGAAACTGTAATCATGGCTGGAGTAAAGTTAAGTTTAGAAAAACCTTACAACGACACTCCCGATCAAGGGGGCATTATGATTAATGCCGAATTACTTCCTTTGTCAAGTCCAGATTATGAATCAGGACCACCTGGAATTAAAGCAATTGAATTAGCTAGAGTTACAGATAGAGGAATTCGAGAAGCTAAGGCAATAGACATGAAGAAATTGTGTGTTACTCCTGGAGAAAAAGCATGGTTTGTTATCGTAGATATTGTTACAATTAACGATGCAGGAAACTTATTTGATGCAGCAAGCTTAGCAGTTTTATCAGCTTTGAAGGCAGCAAAGTTTCCAGTAGTTGATCCTGAAACTGGAGCAATTAACTATAAGAAGAAAACTGAAGAATCTTTACCTTTACTTAAAGAACCTTTAGCTGTAACCGTTTACAAAATCAACGGTTCTTTGTTAATTGATCCAACATCTGAAGAAGAGAAATCTTATGACGCTAGATTAACAGTAGCTTCTGATGATAATGGAACAATCTCAGCAATGCAGAAAGGTGGAGATTCTCCTTTAAGTATTGATGAAGTTGAAAAGATCTGCGACATTGCATTAGAGAAAGCAAAGTTCTTAAGAAAAGAGCTAAATGCAGCACTTAAATAGGTTAAAAAATGGCAAAAGAAAAAAAAATGGAAAATCCAGAGATTGAGTTCACGAAGTACGAAAAGGCAAGAATGATTGGTTCTCGTGCTTTACAGTTATCAATGGGAGCTCCATTTTTAGTTAAACTAAGCGATGAAGAATTGAAGAAGGTTAAGTACAACCCAATTGAAATTGCTATGGTTGAACGAAGTGAAGGGGTTATACCAATAACCGTAAAACGGCCAGTTGCTTAATTTTTTTCTTTTATTTTTCTTTTTAAAATGAACAATACAATAACTCTTGAAAAACTGAACAAATACTTCTCAATTACAAAAGAAGCTTTAGAGATGGCTAAGGATAAATTTGACGAATCAAGATTAGCTGAGGCAGAAGATTTCTTTGATATGGCTTCTCGATACTATTCTGATGCTGAACATTTCTTTAAGAACCAGAATGACTATGTCTTGGCATTTGCCGCCCTTAACTATGCGCATGGTTGGCTTGATGCAGGGGCTAGAATTGGTTTGTTTCAAGTTAAAGATTCTAGACTGTTTACAGTAGACGATTAAGTATATGTTGAATATAATCACTTGAAAGTAACAACCTTTCCGAAACCTTTATAAATAACGTTGATTCTTATAAATATTATCAAAATTATTATCAGTTAAAGAGGTTCTGGTTTGTTTAAGAGAAGATGATGTGTCGGGATCATATTTTGATCACGGAGGAAAATTAAGATGATTGTTCAAAAAGACTTTTTAAACAAACTGAAGGACTTCGGTCTGAACTCTTACGAGAGTAAACTATGGGTTGCTCTATTAAGTAGAGGAGTTTCCACTGCTGGCGAATTATCAGATATTTCTAATGTGCCAAGATCAAGAGCTTATGATGTTCTAGAATCTTTAGAGAAAAAAGGATTTGTTGTTGTTAAGGTTGGTAAGCCAATTAAATACTTAGCAGTTCCTCCTAGTGAAGTTGTTGAGAGAGTTAAGAAGAAAGTTCTTGAAGAAGCTGATCAAAGACATCAAGTTTTGTCACAATTAAAGGATTCTACTATTTTAAATGAACTATCTACTTTACACAATGAAGGCATTAAGTTGGTTGATCCAACTGATAAAAGCGGATCTTTTAGGGGAAGAGAGAAGGTTCACGAACATTTATCTTCAATGGTAAAGAATGCTCAAAAAACTATTACTTTAATGAATTCTAAAGACGGATTTGACAGAAAGTATGAATTACTTGTTAACAGTTTTAAGAAAGCTGCGAAAAAAGGAGTAAAAATCAATATTGCTACTCCTATTGGAGCAAACAAAGAAATGGTTGAAGTTTTATCTAAAGTTGCAAATGTTAAGACTGTAAAAAACGCAAGCAGTGCAAGATTCTGTATTGTAGATAATAAAGAGATTTTATTGTACTTAACAGATGATAAAAAAACACATCCAAGTTATGATTCAGCAGTTTGGATTGAAGCACCACATTTCGTTAGTTACTTCAATACATTGTTTGATAACGAGATGAAACAATAATTTCTTTCTTTACTTTTCTTTATTTAAAATGAGAAGAATAGCAACTACAATTTGTGCATTAACTCTGGTTTTAAGTGTTGGTTGTGGAGAAAAAGCACTACCTCGTCCATGTCCTCCAGAAAATTATAGTTCTCCAAAACTGGATGATGCACCCTGTTCGAGAACGATTTTTGTTGAGAAAGCCGGAGAGTATTGCTCAAAACAGTTTATTGGTACTTCTAATAAAACTGGAAGAAAGATGTGTGAATATGAATAGTTTGAAAATGTTAGTTGGTTTAAATAAATAAACCAAAACCAATATAAACCCTTTTTCTTTATCTTTACTTTATGACAACATATAAACAAGTAATCTTAGTAAGGCAAGACCTTAAGTTGCCAAAAGGAAAACTAGCTGCTCAAGCAGCCCACGCTTCTGTTGAAGCTGTATTAAAATCAGATTCTGAATTAGTAAAGTCTTGGAGATCAGAAGGTATGGCTAAGATTGTTCTTAAAGTAAAAGATGAAAAGGAATTAATAAAATACTTTCAAATAGCTAAGGATGAAGGATTAACAGCTTCTTTAATTACAGATGCTGGAAGAACTGTAATCGCACCAGGGACAAAAACCTGTGTTGGTATTGGTCCAGATGAAGAAGAAAAGATTGATTCTATTACTGGAGAACTGAGTTTACTTTAATTTTAACTTTTCAATCTGGTATTTATTTGGTTCTCTTCCAGGAATTTCTAAACAGTCAAAACATCTAGCTTCATAACTTTCTGCTGCTCCTGGTAAGAATTCCATATCATCAAAAGGGGCAGGTTGAACTATTCCCTCAATCGGTTTTAGTCTCTGACTATATGATGCAGGATGTCCGCATTGAACACAAATGGCAGTATTGAGGAAGATTGTATCTGCTAAACACATTAATTTTGGCACTTCTCCAAATGAACTTAAATTAAATGTTAAAGGCAATCCTGTCATGTTAATATTATATCCTTGTGACATTAAACTAAATACTTTGTCATAAATTCCAGGAAAAAATTGTCCTTCATCAATACAAATATCTTGAGTATTTGGTTTTTGTTTTAACAAATCATCTAGTTCTGTAATTTCGGCAATATTTGTCGCGGGATATTTACTTCCATCATGAAACCAGATTTCATCTTCTAATCCACATCTTTCATCTCCTGCATGTTTAATAACTAACGGGTTGAATCCTGCTTCCTTAAGTTTTTTGATGTGAGTGCGCCATCCTGTGGATTTGTCGGCAAACATTGAGCCCACATATAAAGTTAAGGTTCCAGCTTCTGTTTTTGAACCCGAAACGTTACGATAATAATGGGTGGGACATTGAGCTTTAAAATTTCCATTTATTTTTATACTTCTGTTAGCTTCTGTATTGTGGCAGTTTCCATATGAACAAACTGCTTTTGCTAAAGTTACTGCGTGTGCTCGAGCCATTAAAGAAGGCATGTGGTTATATGGTTGGCCTTGAGAATCTAAATTTAATCCCGAAGCTACAACAATGCGACCACTTTCAACTAAAGAATTAACTAAATGAACAATATTTGGATCTTTGTAATGGGAAGCCCCACCTAAAATGAGAATTCTTGTATCTTGCTTAATTTGCTCGAAAATATTATCGACTTTTTCCGTAACTAAAGAGGAATGTTCTCCTCTCCGGCTAGAACCATTATTGTCTTTTGGATGTTGAACAACAACCAACCCAAATTTGTCGGCAAACTTGCTATGGACTAAACGGTTAACTTCTTGTTCTAATAACGAATCCTTGATTGAACCAACTGGTCCTGTTATTATTTCTAATCTTCCTTGAGTAAATGGTAACTGTATTTTTAAACACCTCTTTGTCCTTATTAAATTAAAATTAAAACCTTTATATTTATTTTCATACTCTAGCAAGTACTTTTTAGAAGATATTAATCCTTGAACACAACAATCTATATAAACCAACTTTATCCTTAAATCCTCATGCTTCTTAAGCAACTAAAACTGCAAAACATCCGTTCTTATGTAGATCAGACTATTAACTTTTCTTCTGGATCAACTTTACTTTCTGGAGATATCGGCTCGGGAAAATCAACTGTGCTTCTAGCAGTAGAATTTGCTTTATTCGGAACATCAAGGCCCGAATTGCCCGGAGAAATGTTATTAAGGAAAGGATCTGCTCAAGCAAGTGTAGAATTAACATTTATCCTAAATGATCAAGAGATTATTATTAAAAGAAATTTAAAGAAGGAAAAAGATGTAGTAAAGCAGTTGCCCGGTTATATTTTATTTAATGGAACAAAAAAAGACCTAACTCCTGTTGAACTTAAAGCAGAAGTGATTTCTTTATTAGGTTATCCTGAAGAGTTTATTACAAAGAATAAAAATTACATCTTTCGTTATACTGTTTATACTCCCCAAGAAGAGATGAAGTTTATTCTACAAGAATCTGCTGATGCTCGACTAGATGTATTGAGGAAAATATTCAATGTTGATAAATATAAATCTATTAGAGATAACTTACAAAGTTATATGAGAAAAATGAGAGGTAGTATAGCCGAGTTAAAAACAAGGATAGAACCGTTAGAAGAACTAAATCAGGAATTAAGTAACTTAAATCAAGAAGAGTTTCGAATTAAGAAAGAACTTGGTGTTGTAACGCCTAAAATTAGGGAAGTTAAGGAAAATATCTCATTAAACCGTGATAATCTGGTTAAGATGGAATTGCACCAGAAGAAGATGGTTGAGGTTAAGCAGAAATATAAAATGACTCTAACATTAATTAATGATAAGAATGAGTTAAATCAAAACTTAAAACAAAAGAAAGAGAAGTTAACTTTAGAGTTAAACGCTCAACAATTTAATTTAGAAGAGTTTGAACAGATAAAACAAGAAATTTTAGATTTAGAGAAAGAGAAAAGTACATTAATCAAAAATAAGAGTTCTTTACAAGAAAAGATTTACCAACTACAAAAGAGAATTCATGATTATCAAAAAGAGATTACTAAATCTCAACAGAACGTTAGTTTGGTCCTAGAGAAAGAAAAGTTTAGGGATCAACTAACCCAAGAGCTTGCAGAAAAAGAGCCATTAAAACAGAAAAGAATACAGCTTGGTGAGTTGTTTGAAAAGACTAGTGGGTTAGTAACAAAAAATGAAACTTTACTTTCACAATCTAAAGAGATGCAAAATAAGATTAATGCCTTGGACAATTGCCCCACTTGTTTGCAAACTGTTTCCCATGAACATAAACATAATATTGTTGAACAAGAACAAAGTAAGATTAAGCAGGCCGAGAATTTACTATTTGAACTAAACAAGAGAAAATCCCAAATTTATGATCAAAAAGAGGATGTTCAGAAAAAGATAGAAGAACTAATCAAAAAAGAGAATCTTCTTACTAGAACAAAGTTAGAACTAATTCAGTTTGGAGAAAAAAAAGAGGATTTAGATCAAAAAAGAGACATGTTAAAGTTAGTTGTACAAGAGAACAATCATCATATGCAAAGTTTAAGTGCTATTGAGAAAGATAATGTCTTTGAATCGATAGTAGCTAAACTTGGAGTTTTACAAAATAAAGTTAATTCTTATTCTAAGTTTAGTTTGATGAGAAAGCAGTTAGATGAGCTTAATGAACAAATTTCTAAAACTGAAGAACAAGCTGAACAAATGCAAAAGATTGTACTCAGTTTAGAAGAACAAATTGGGGAAGGCAAAGACTTTAGTTTAGAGATCGAAGCTTTAAGAAAATCATTGGATGAACAACTAATGGTTGAGAAAGAACTTTCTGTTAAACAAGCGCAGCTGCAAACTAATTTCAATAATATTGTACAACAAAAAGAAAAGATTAGTAAAAATTTGAACATATTAAAAGAACAGAAAAACACCCTTACGCGTTTAAAAGAGTTGCACCATTGGTTAGACTCCCATTTCTTAAAACTAACTTATACTATCGAGAAGCAAGTTATGCTAAACATACATAGACTATTTAATCAGTTATTCCAAGAATGGTTTTCAATGTTAATTGATGATGAAAATGTTTATGCTAAACTGGATGACACCTTCTCTCCAATCATTGAACAGAACGGGTATGACGTTTCTTTTAATACTCTCAGTGGTGGAGAAAAAACCTCTGCGGCCCTTGCTTATAGGTTAGCATTGAACAGAGTAATTAATGATGTTGTTTCTAAGATTAGAACTAAGGACTTAATTATTTTAGACGAACCTACTGATGGGTTTAGCTCTGAACAACTTGATAAAGTGCGGGATGTTTTAGACCGTCTAGGATTAAAACAAATCATTCTAGTTTCTCATGAATCTAAAGTCGAAAGTTTTGTAGAGAATGTTATTAGAATAACTAAAGAAGGACATGTAAGTGAAGTTTATTAATTGTAATTAAAGAAAGTAAAAAAATAAAATCTTAATTTACTGAAAAACACTCTTCCAGTTGTGCGCATCTTCTGCCATTTGACTTCTATGCAAGTGTCTTAGTGGAATTAATGCAGAGTAAGGCCTTGGCAAAAATTCCTTGATGGCATGAGTTAATCCATTTATCTCTGGCGAACATAACTCATTATCAATTTGGTCATAGGGGTCTCCCATAATTATTGCTTTACATCCCGGTCCAAGTCGAGAGATTATTGTTTTCATCTCATATGGTGTGAAATTTTGTGCTTCATCAATTAAAACCAAGGTGTTATGGAATGATCGTCCTCTTAGTAAACCTGAATATGTTAATTCTATTATTTCATGACCGGGAAAATGGGCTCCATCGATTGTTGCATTATTCACTTGCTCAGGACGTTTCTTGCCAAAATCATTTTCATATTTTGGATGAAGGAACATTGCTTCAAAAGGTATATGTGGTCCCCCATCAACACCTGCTAATGTTGTTAATTTGTGTGCGTCAGTATAGGATTTTAGTTGGTCTTTTATTTTATCAAATAAACTTCCTGGGAGAAAACCTACTTCTCTTCTTTTTCCTCCTAAAATCTCAAATGGTTTTAATAAAACAATACTGTCGTATCTCCCTCCTTTTCCCCTTCTTCCTTCACGGTTAATTCTTTCTTGTTTATCATAACATAATATTTGGTCTATTGCAGCAGCATAACTTACTACTGTTTTACCTGATCCTGCTCCCCCACAAACAAATCCTAATTCAACATCGTGGTTAGTTAGAACATATTGTAAGGCTAAATATTGTCCCATATCTAATGGTTGTACTCCCAAAACTTTATTTGATGGTTTTGAATCTCCAATTTTAATCCTTTTATTTTTTTCTTCTTGGCCTAAAAGCCTTACTACCTCGTTATCTACTCGAATAATCCTTGATCCTGATTTATTTCTTTTATAATCTCCTGTTACAATTGCAAAATCTTCATGCCCAAATTGAATGAATTGATGCATATATAATGCCCGATCTAATCTGTCGGATACTTCTTCTACAGGTATTGGTTTGCCTTTCTCTTGTAATAATGCATGAAGTTCTGGAGTTCCCTCAATAATTCCTTCATTGACAATGTCTGGCCCTGCTAATAAAAAACCCGGATCTTCTACTTGCATTCCTTTGCCCTTAAATTTAAGGTGATAACGTTCTCTTGCAGTTATCAAGGTTGGTTTTCCTTTTTCTGAGGGGAAAAGCTCTGTAACTTTTGTTTCTAAGTCTGTTATAAATGAATCACTTTCTGAATCTATTAGTGGTTTGTCTAAGGTAGCAACAGTTAAATTTGGATTTAAATGATATAATGCTACTCCATCTTCAGAGACCTCAAAACTTTGAGATCTTCTTTTTAAATTTTTTAGAAATTGTAAAGTCTCTTTTCCACCCCTCCCTTGAAATCTTCTTTCTTCTGGGGTTAAATCCTTTCCATCTTCCAAGCGATCTACAAAGGGCATTGGAAGAACAAGTACATTTTTTTTACCATCATTCGCAGCTAACTGTTTAAATACTTCTGGCCCGCCTAATCTATAAACATCTGTAAATGGTATAAACACTTCATGATTTGTTTGCAAATTTTCTCACCCCATTACCCTTTGAATTAAAGCATAATCTCCAGTTAGTGCATCCACTTTTCTAGATTTTTGCCCTTCACTAATTACTTCCTTATATAGTGAAATCCCATCTCTTTTTAATCTATCAGCGGGGTTTCGGCTGTAACTAGTTGATAATTTTCCCATTATTCTAACTAAAAGATCACTCTCACCAACATCTCTTTGTGATCCATCATGGTAGCTTTGAATTTTTGGATTAACAGTTCCTCTTTTACTAAAAATAATAGAAGAGCTATCACTCTCTTGGCAATCAAAAATTGTTCTTTCTAGTCCCTCATAAACTGCCTTTATCTGTTGTTGTTTTCTTTCTTCTGCTGAACCAGAACTACTCTCAAATCCCAGAAGACTATCAACAACTGTATAAGAAATAATTAATCCTAACTCTCTTTCTCCATTTTCTACAAGTTTCAACTGCTTAAATAAATCATAAAGTTGAGTTGGGACTTGATGTTTTAACTTCTTTCTAGCCATTAACCTTTCATAATTATATCTAGAATATAAACACTTAGATACTCAGAACATTATTAAATAAACACTATTAAATTATTTTTACTTCAACACTGCCTTCAAACTTTCAATTCCAACTTCTAGTTGTTTATCAGAAGGTTCTTTTGTAGTTATACGTTGTAACCATAATCCTGGTGTTACAAATATTTTAACAATAGGGTTCTTACGATATTTCCCACTTAACTTAATTATCTCATAACCTATTCCTGCAATTACTGGTAACAATAAAATTCTACCTAAGAACTTCATCCATAATGGTCCTTGAATTAAGGCAAATAGGACTATTGATAAAATTAAAACTATGAATAAGAAGGAAGTTCCACACCTTGGATGAAATCTAGAATATTTTTTTACATTCTTAACAATCAATGGTTTTTTATCTTCATAACAAGCAATTGTTTTATGCTCTGCTCCATGGTATTGGAACAATATTTTTACATCCTTAGACAAAGAAATTAATGATAAATAACCTAAGAATAATCCTACCCTAATTGCTCCATCTAATACATCAAACCAAATTCCTTCTGAATGAATGAAATTTGCTGCAAAAAATGGTAAGACTACAAAAATTCCTATTGCAAATAAGAATGAAATGGTAATTGTCCAAATAATCTCTTTCTTAGTTAACTTTTCTTCAGTCTCTAATTGTTGGTTAGAACTCCAGATTAACGCCTTAACACCATCATAAAGAGTATAGCCTAATCCCACTACTCCACGGACAAATGGAAACCTGAAGAATTTTGGAAAATTACTACTTTTTTCTTTTTTAACTTTGATTTTTCCATCTTTTGTACGGACAGCAACTGCGAACTTCTCTTTGTTCCGCATCATAACTCCTTCAATTACTGCTTGTCCACCAACTTCCATAGGATTTAATTAATAGTTTTATTATATAAAGTTATTGGAGAAGATGAGAATTAACTAAAAGAACTTGCTTAACCCTTCTTGTTTGCCTTCTCCAAGCAAATCCTCTTCTTTATAGCCCAACACAAGAAGAATACTAGACACTGCTGGCAATAACTGATTATTTAAATAATAATCAACATCGTAATCCTTAGCTTCTTCTAACAGAAATGCTTTCTCCCGAATTAATCCTGGTCCAGAACTAATGATATATTTAACAACAGTTCCAGGGGCTATCTTCTCGCCTTTATCTTCCATTCTCATTGCTACTGCTACATGTGGGCCAATAGAACTATAAGAGCCAAGCTCTTTAGTAATTTGGGTTTTAATAATTAATTTTTCCATAGCGATTTTTCCTTCTTTCAGATCTTTAATTACAGAACGAACATAATCCATGGCATAATCAACTTTATCTTCCAGAACTAACTGTAAAATTTTTTCTTGTAATTCCTTAGCTAATAAAGACCAATTTCTTCTAACAGTCTCAAATCCAGTAATTTTCATTTCTCCTTTTTCATCAATTAATGCATACTTCTTCTTAGCTCCCACTGATGAGCCTTTAATTGCTACAAAGATTCCTCTTGGATAAAATCCTTCATACTCTAGTTCCATATGCCCAGGAAGATTAGAATTAATTTCATTCATGAATTCCATTGCTTGATTTAATGGTTTATTTTCTAATAACAAGAAGCAAGAGTCTGTGTCAGCATAAATAGTTTTGAAACCCTTCTTTTTTGCTTTCTGAATGGTCTCTTGAATATAATTTCGGGCATAAGCAGTTGTTGACTTTGCACACTCTAAACAATACCACCTCGCTCCAAAGAATCCTGTGTAACCATAAAAAGAATTTGCTAAAGTCTTTAATGCATAAGAACGAGCATTTAAGATATGAGTTTCTTCTTTTTTATTCTCTGATTCTCGAATCAGCTTTTTAAGGTCCATCCTACGCAACACTAACCTTTCTAAAACATCGGATATAAACGATTTTTTCTTTGTACAGAACCAATATTCTTCTTTTCCCGGAACCGTTTTATCTTTACAACAATCACATCTTAAACTTTCAGGACCAATATTGTGGGCAGTAATAATTGTTGGATATAATGAACGAAAGTCAAAAACTACAATGTCTTTATACATTCCTGGTTTAGGTTCAAAAACAAAACCACCTTGATAAGTTTCTTCAAGTCTTTTATCAATTTCATTTCGAGATGGTCGATTTGGAGCAATTACATTGTACTCCTTAGCTCTTTTTAAAATATAACTTTCTACTAATTTACTAAATTTCATCCTGGTTAAATCAAATATTGGCAATCCTAAAATTTTACAAAACTCAATCATGTCAGGCATTAATTTTTCACACAACTGATAAGTTAATCGAGAATCTTGCAAATTGTAAATGCAGTATTGTTCTAACTCTTTTGATCCTGCATCCCACGTTTCTGATAATTTCGAAAGATCAACCCCATGCTTATGGTTCCCTAATATCTCTGCAGATACCGAATCAAGTGAATAACCATCTGTTTTTAGGTTTTTACCAAAAATATATTTAATGAACTTGAAGATGTCAATGTGGACAATTCCTTGAATTTTACTTTTCCCTTCTCTAAAATCAGTTTTCTGGCCAGCTTCTAACTCAGACCCATCAATTCCCAAATCTAACTTTACTTTATGTTTTGCTGCTCTTACTTTGATGTAAGGAAAATCAAACCCATCTGAGAAATATCCTGTAATTATATCAGGAGAATAATCATTAATGTAATCTTTAAGTTTTTTTAATAGCTCCCTTTCATCATTTACTTTAATTAAATAATCTAACTTATTCTCAAACTTTTTCCAGGTGATAACCTTTTTGAACTTTTCATCTTTCTCATTAACACCATAAAGAGCAACCATTAATATTGGATTTTTATCTGGAAGAATCTCTTTATTTTTGGAATAAGTTTCAATATCAATGGCCAGGTACTTTAACTTTTTAACACTCTCTTGACTTTCTGGTTTAACTTTAGTCGCAAGAAACTTTTTAATTCTTAACTTATCATCTTCAACAAACTCGCCGTTCGCTTTAACCTTAGCCATAGGAGTTATTTCTTTATTTCGTAAATAGCAATGAATAAACGGCAGGTCTTTTTCAAATGTTTCTAATCCCCAGACACTTAGTTCTTTACTTATAATTGAAACGGCCAGTGGATAATTTACCATAACTTTTAGGAATTGTTCTTTTTCCCCTAAGGATTCCTTCTCAACATTTTTCCAAGAAATAACTCTCGCTTTGATACCTTTGTTTTCAACTTCTAAATTTTTTAATCTTTCGGTTAAATTAATTAATTCAACATTTTCTATTTTAACATAAAAATATGGAGTGAATTCCTCCACTACACAAACTTTTTCTCCATTTTCTAACTTGCCATACATGTAAACCAGAGTACTTTGATCTTTAGTTTTATATTCAAAATCTAACGGATAAAAAAGTATTTCCATACTTCTATTAAGGGCTAATAGTTTTTATAAATGTTCTGCTCATTCCTTGTTTCTTGCCAATTTTTCTCAAAAATTTTAAATAACTGGACTACTTTCTAGCAAATATGGGTGGTAAAAAGAAAGTTTCTTCTAGTACCGTTAAGGATCGTAGATTAGACCTTTTCTTACAAAGAATTAATGTAGAAACACAACAAAAGAAAGAGATGTTAGAAAATGTAGAAAATCTTACTTTTGAGGTTATAAATTCTCGTGAAGAACCAAAATTACGTTTAAGAAAACCAGAATGAATGTACTTTTAAGGTAATTTTCTTAATGATTTTAGAATGTAATTGTCTTTATCAGATTTCTTTTTATTTTCTTTATCCTTTCCTTTTTCTTCACTAACCTTTTCAACTTTAATTTCTTCTTTATTTTCCAAAGATTCTTTAATCGCTATTAATGTTGCTTCTAGCTCATCTTCCCTCATTTGCTTTGGTTCCCATTGTAGTTCTATGTCATCTTCTTCTCTTCTGGGAATCACTTCAATGCCAAAATGGGGTACTTTTTGTTCTGCTCCTAAGCCGTTTTGAATTACAACATTTGTTCCTTGTGCAGCTAAGCCATCAAAAATCGCCATTCCTGCTTTGTTTGCTAAAACTGCACATTTTTCTAAAATATTCTCTGGGACCATTTCTAGGATTGTATAGTGTTTTCTTGGAAATACTGTAACTTGACCAGTAGCAGTTGTTAAATCTTTAATTGCAACAATAACTTCTTCATCCTGATAGATGATTTCTGGTTCTTTGTTCCGTTCAATTATTTCACAGTATTCGCATTTCATTTGAATAAGTTTGCAATGTCATCTAAATTTGCATTTACCTCATCTTTTGGTTCTGCTTCTTGCTCTTCTTCATTGTCTTCTGGTTCTTCTGTTTTATCATCTTCTTCCACTTCATCTTGTTCTTCAGAATCTTCGTCTTCAGTTTTTTCAAGAGCTTCTTTTTCTTCTTCCTTCTCAACTGGTTCTTCTTTTTCTTTAACTTCTTCTTTTGGCAAGTCTTTCTTAACTTGAACTTTTTCCTTCTTAATACCCATTATTTGATTAAATTGAGTTTCAATTAATTCGTGGACTTTGGTTCTCATCTCTTTATCTACTAACTTCTCTTTTACCTCTAATAACCCGTCTCCATCTTTTCTCGGAATGATGTGGAGGATAAAATGTTGTGCTTTTTGACCTGCTGGAAGACCATTAGCAACAAATAAATTTGTTCCAGAAACCTTTAACCCTTTTAACAGAGCTTGTGATAATTTCTTTGCTACTGTATACAAATGTCCTAACTCTTTATCAGGCATTTGTGGCATAATTGCATAATGTTCTTTTGGTAATAGTAGAATATGTCCTTTGGTCGCAGGATTTATGTCCAATATGGCTAAACAATGTTCATCTTCATAAACTTTCTTTGATGGAATCTTGCCCGAAATGATTTGACAGAAAATACATTGTTGCTTCTGAAATTCTTTAAGTTGATCAGGAGACATATTCTTTATTTTTTCTTCTAGTTCCTTACGTTGCTCATCTGTCATTTCTGGCATGGTGTTTATATTATCTAGAGATTTATAAATCTTCTGTGGTTATAAAAAAAATAAGAAAAAAAGAAATTGCTCAATTAAGCTGAAATCTTTTCTAAAACGCGTTCGAAGCCTTCAATGTTTTTAAGAATCACTTCTGTCCCTCTAATCCATTTAATTAAGTCAGTAACGATTCTTTCTGCATCTTTAAATAATCGTTGTAGATCTTGTTTTACTTTTTCTCCATCTCCTTTTTCTTCAAGACGTTTAAGTAATTGTTCATCCGTTTGAATATCAATCAGCTCTTTTCTTAAATCACCGGTGTACATTGATGCTGCCTTAACCAGTTTTCCATCTGCAATTACCAGTTCCTGTAATAATTTTTCTTCCTGTTCTTTAAGTTTATCTGGAAGAATGTTTCCTAACGCTTTCAATTCATCAATTATCTTCATCTCAGATCTATGGGCACGTCTTTCTCCTCTGCCAATCCAACGTAGAATTTTTAACCCTTTTTTAGCATCTTTAATAGCATCATCAGCTGTATCGCTTTCAATTTTTTTAAGATCCTCTTCTAGATCTTTAGCATAACTGTATTCTGCAGCCACTCTACCAACTGCTCTTTCTACATCTTTTTTTAAATGTTCCACTTCTTCAACCATAATAATTCACCTCATTTGAATAATCTAAACTAAATTTATAGATATATAAAGATTTCTAATATTTATTATAACCAATCATAATCTCTTAATATTCAATTCCTCTTCTTGCAGGCAGATTTTTATTAAAGTAATGTTTATGCATTTTCATTTCGGTAACGAGGTCTGCAACATGAATAATCTCTTCTGGAACATTTCTGCCAGTTAATATCAGTTCTACATTATCTGGCTTATTAGCAATCATGTTTAACACTAATTCTGTGTTTAAGAATTTTAAGAACATTGCCACATTGATTTCATCTAAAATAACTACTTGATAATTTCCAGACATAACTATGTCCAACGCTTTCTTAAATGCTTCTTCAACATAATCTCTCTGGATATCATCGTTAAGAAAACAATATCTGCAACTGCCACATTCAATGTCTTCACGGATGAAATCAAAAATCTTCTTATCTTGATTTTTTTCGGCGTCAAAACCACTAATTTTCAACTGTTTTTGTTGTTTTATGCAAGGGCGACCAAATTGCATAATCTCAATGTTTGGCAAGTAATTTTTTGCAGAAATATATTCGCCGGTGTAGGCCCCACCTTTCAAAAACTGAATCATAAACACGCTGTATCCTTGTCCAATTGCTCTTAAAGCCAAGCCTAAGGAGGCAGTAGTTTTACCTTTTCCATCACCCGTGTACACTTGAACTTGTCCTTTTTTTACCACTCAATAACCTCTGAAAATTATAAAAAAAATAAAATAAAAACGTTTAAGCCTCACAACTTCCTTTAAAACCACATTGGTTGGAACATTCTGTACATCCGCCAATTTTCACCATAGTTCCTTGTTTACATGCTGGACATCTGTTTCCTACAGAAGAACCATAAACTACATTCTCTTCTTGCTTCTCTGGTTCAATAATTCTGCTAGTTTCTGGGACATTAACTTCTTCTTTTACTTCATCAATCCCATCAGCACTTCTAACATTCTTATGTTCAGTGTCAGCAGAAGTTGAAAGAATTTGTTCTGTACGAGAATTGTCTACGTAAACAGTTAATCCTTTACATCCTAAATCATAGCCGAGTTCGTAAACTTTTTTAGTTTGTTCAATAGTAAAGTCTGATGGGACATTAACAGTTTTACTAATCGAAGAATCAGTCCATTTTTGTACTGTTGCTTGCACCTTTACATGATTCTCTGGAGTAAGTTCCATTGAAGAAACAAAGTAGTTTGGTAGGGATCCGTCTTCTTGTTTAGCTTCTTCTGCAATCGGAATTAACACTTTATGAAATCCCAACCTTGACTGTTGGTAATATTCAAATGCATAATATGGCTCAATTCCTGTTGAAGTTCCTAACATACTTCCTACTGTTCCTGTTGGGGCTTGTGTTGTTAAGGTTACATTTCTAATTCCGTGCTTATAGATTTCACTTTGAACCTCTGGAGATAGTTGTTTGATGAACTTTGATTCCAAAAACTTGTCTCTATCAAACTTAGGGAATGCTCCTTTTTCTTTAGAAATCTCGACTGATGCACTATACATTTCTTCAGTAATGGTTTGGTATAATCTTTCAATAAACTTTAAGCTTTCTTCAGAACCATACCTAATTCTTAACTTAATCAACAACTCTGCTAATCCTAAAGTTCCGCATCCTACTCGTCTCTCAGACTTTTGGTTCTGTTCATTTTCTTTAAAGTGATAAGGAGTTAGATCAATCACATTATCCAATAATCTTACCAGAACTCTCGCCGATTTCTTCAATTGTTCCCAATCCATTTCGTAATTATTCCCAATGGCATCGGTACTTTTTTGTTTAGCGAATGAAGCTAAATAAAGATGTCCTAAATTACATACTCCCCATGGAGGCAATCCTTGTTCTGCACAAGGATTTGTACAAACAATTGGATTATAATACCAAGAGTTACTCATTTTGTTATACCTTTCCATGAATACTACTCCTGGCTCTGCGCTTGAATGAGCAGAACTAATTATTAGATCCCACAATTCTTTTGCTTTAATGGTTTTGTATACTTTAGTTCCATATCCTTTTTTCTTCCAGTTTCTAACGTCACCATCCCACTCTGTTTTGTACGCTTCTCTATATTTCTCATTTTCATAATCTGGATATTCTAAAGCCCACGTGCCATCTGCTTTCATTTTTTCCATGAATTCATCTGAAACCTTTACAGAAATGTTAGCATTTTCAATCATGCCTTTTTTCTTTTTAGAACCAATAAACTCAATGATGTCTGGGTGCCAATCATCTAACATTAACATTAGTGCTCCTCTTCTAGAACCACCTTGTTCAATTAATCCAGTGGCGTAAGAGAATATTCCTCCCCACGAAACTGCTCCTGAAGATTTACCATGAACTCCTTTAACATAAGCATATCTTGGTCTTAAAGTGGATAAAGAAATTCCTACTCCTCCACCTCGAGACATAACTTCAATCATTGTTTTTAATGTGTCAATTATTCCTCCACGAGAATCTGGTGGAGATGGGACAACATAACAATTATACAATGTTAAGTTTGAGATATAATTCCCTTCTGAATCTGTATTTGCTCCAGCCATTATTCTTCCGGCTGGTTGGATTCTTTTATGTTTCATTTCTTCAATGAAAGTATTTCTCCATTTTTTCCCCTTTTCTTCATCTTTCTCTACAGACGCTACAGCTTTTGCTACTCTTTTATAGCTGTCCATTATGGACTCTTCTGGGCGATCTGCTTTCCAAATTGATTGAGAGAATTCTTTGTCTTGACTAATTATGTGAAATTTGCCTAAGTCTTTTTCTTCCAATGACAAAACAATTGCTAATTCTTTTTTTGGGTATTTTGGGTCTTCTTTAACAATAACAATAACTAAATCTCCTACTCTAATCTCATTTTGGGGCGAATTTAATGAATATCTATCTAAAAATATTAACTTTCCGAGTGGATTAAGATTATCAGAATTATTTAACACATGGATTGCTTGAGCACTGAGGTAAATATCTTTTTTAAGTAAGTTATCAACAGTTTTACAATTGCTAATCTCTGAGTCATTTCTAACTAAGCCCCTTCTATATCTATAAATAATAAATTCTTTAGCCAGTTTAACTTGGCCTTCTTCAATAAGGACTTTTTCTACAACATCTTGAATTAATTCAATGTCTGGAGTTTCAACGTCCATTAGCTCTAAATATTCTAAGACTTTGTAGGCTAATTCTTTTGCTAACGTTAAATCTCCTACTCCTATTGATTGTGATGCTTTAAAGATTGCATTTGATATTCTTGATGTATCAAACTCAACTATTTCTCCTTCTCGATCTCTTATTTCTTCTATCATTTTTTTTACCTCCGTTAGGATGTTTTGAGAAAGACTTCCCCTTCCCTTACTTCCTTATGATCGTATTCAATTCTTTTTTTAGTAATTCTGGGTCATCTAAAGATTTGTAAACTGTCGCATATCTTAAATAAGCCATTTTGTCAAACTTCCTTAGTTCTTGCAAAACGACACGTCCTACGTCTGTGCTTTTGATCGCATTTAGTTTCTTCTTTAGAATTCTTTGTTCAATTTTTCTAGTTAACTGTCCAATAACTTCGGAATCAATTTTCCCACAAGCTCTTTCGACACTTCTTTCAACTTTCTTTAAATCAAATTCTTGTTCTCTTCCATCTCTTTTGAATATCTTGAGGTGGAACATTGCTTTTTCATATGTGGTAAATCTGTTTGTACAACTGCCGCATTCTCTTCTTCTTCTTACAGAATCGTTGATAATACGACTTTCTAACACTCTTGTTTCAGTTTTTGAACAAAATGGACAATTCAATTTCAGGCACCCCTTTTCCTTTTTTTGAAGTAGTAGATAAAGTATAAAAAATAATCATGCCTTTATCTGCTGCTTAAAATCAATCCAATGAATCTCATTGCTGTGATTGATTTTATAGTAGTTAAACACTAAATGTAGTGTTAAATGCAGTTTTGGCTACACACCTAGTGTTTAGACTACAAACGATATTTAACCCCTTTAAATAGTTTTTAGTGTTTTGGAACATATATGTTAAACTATATTCTCTAGCTATAGAAAATAATTATTGGGGTAAAGTTTAAATACAATTTTCTTTTACTTAATCTTATGTTTTGGTTAACGGTTATAAGTGCATTGTATTTTTTTCTTCCAGCTTACTTAGCAAACATGTTTCCTTCATTAGCTAAGAATTTACCTTTTCTTCGTAACCCCGTTTGGGAAAAGGGGCTTGGTAAGAACAAAACTTGGAGGGGAGTTTTAATTGCTACTTTAACAGGTGGACTAATTTTCTGGTTACAGAAGCTTGCTTACGTTAAAGGATTTACAGATTTGGCTATAATAGATTATTCTGGTTTTTCTCTATTGTTGGGATTTTTAATGGGTTTTGGGGCCATCTCTGGAGACTTGGTTGAAAGTTACTATAAAAGGAAGGAAGGAATAATTCCCGGCAAACCTTGGATACCTTTTGATCAATTAGATTTTGTTATTGGTGCTTTGGTATTATCATTCTTTGTTTACGTTCCAAAAGCAAGCATCATTCTAATCTTACTTCTAGTTAGTCCATTGTTACATATTCTCTTTAACAGAATTGGCTATTGGTTAAAACTCCAGAATAATAAGTTATGATCTTTCTTTGATTCATACTAATTAAGCTAAGCTTGCACGGCACAAGAAATTAAGCAAAAGACTTAATTTCTGCTAAAAATAAATCTTTGTTTATTTTTATGCACGATTATAATTGCTGATTAATTATTTTTAATTAGGCAATTATGTGCCTCTTTTGACAAAGCTAGCTTAATTAATCTTATTCTCAACATAATATTTTAATTGCAGTGCTAAAGAAAACATTGTAAAGGATCCTCCAAATAAGTAACAGAAGGTTAAGTATTGAGTTAGGGGAAATAGTGGATAGAGTGCCATAAGTAATAATCCTACTGACCTATAAAATATTATTGGATACGTTTTCTTAGAAATAACATATATGATTTGATTAAGTAGATAAAGAAACAATACTATCAATACAAAATAATCTCTTAGGATCCCATATAGGCTGATATATATCAACACAACAACTAGTCGATCTGAAAAATAATCAAAGTAATCTCCAAAGACGGTAGTTTTGCTAACTCTGGCAATTACTCCATCTAAGCCGTCAGCTAATAAATGTAAAATTGCTAATATAAAGAATGTCCAATAATCCACAAAAAGGAAGTAAATTGACAAACAGCCTAAGATTAAAGACACACCGGTCATCAGGTTGGCACTTATACCTAAACGTAAAAGCCCTTTTCCAATCTTACTTAAATTACGATCTTTAAAACTTTGGAATTTTAGTACTATGTCTTGTGAGAAACTTTTCATTAGCAAATTATAAAAAGTATGGCTATAAAAACCTTACTATGGAGAGATTATTTATTGAAACTCGATATCGGGGAGAATTAAACCTTCCTAATGAAGTATTACAAAAACTTCCTAAAAAGTTAGCTTTAGCGATGCCTGTTCAGTTTTTAGACTTTCAAAACCATATTAAAGAACAACTAGAAAAGGCTGGCAAGGAAGTAATCTTGTACAAAAGTCATCATGGAAAACATCCTGGTCAAATTTTGGGTTGTGATGTATTTAAGTTTCAAGAAGAGTTTGACTCTTTTTTTTACATTGGAGATGGGAAGTTTCATCCTACTGCTTTGTTATATGAAAATGAAAAAGAAGTTTATTGTTACAACCCATTTAATGAAGGTTTAGAAATTTTAACTCCAAAAGATATTGAATTTGTTCATAAGAAGAAAATGGGACAACTTTCTAAGTTTTTGGTCAGTAATGTAGTTGGGTTATTAATTACTTCAAAATCTGGACAAAATAAATCTAAGTTATCAGAGGAACTTAGAGCTAAGTTAGAAAAGAAAGGAAAAGAAGTGTTTGTGTTCTTGGCGGACGAAATTAACTTCTTCCAATTAGAAAACTTTAATTTTATTGAATCTTGGATCAATACTGCATGTCCTCGAATTGTGCAAGATTTCTCTTGTTTAAACTTAGAAGATTTAAGCAAAATCAATTTTTAATAATCTTTTAATATTGATAGGGAAAACAAAATTAAAATGAGCAAAGAATTATTATATGTGGTGAATACCAATATTGATTCCCTTTTTACTAATCCTTTTATCAATGATTCTCTTACTAGTTCTTTTGAAGATCATGCCAGGTTTGTGCTTAAAGTTCAAGAACAGATTCCTAACTTTAATAGTCCTTACTTGGCTTTATTTTCTAAAGGTGGTTATTTTGTTTCAGATAATATTAGATATCCAGGAGGAGACTGGGGAGGTATTGGGACTTTAGGAAAACCTCTTGAAGATTATATTGAAGAGTTGATTATTGGAGATGAGACTATCTGGAATGGACGTGTAACTCCCATTACTGCTGTGGTGGAATTTTCTCCTATGGAACTTTATCCTCGGGTGATGGAACAATTGGGAAAGAAATATGATATTAAGAGATTTCTTGTCAACTAATCTCCTTTTTTACTACTTTTGGATTCTCTCGACCATTACTCGTCGGCAAAAAAAAGAAAGGTTTAAATACTCTAAAAATTTAACTCGGCTTAGGAAAAACATAAGTTTTTCATAATTAAAAAATAAAAAAAAGAGTGGGTGAAAATTGATGGCAGAAATTGTATCAAAAACTGGAATTAAAAAAGAGTCCGGCTATCTATACTTTATAGATAAGAACGGAAATGTGGCTTGTGCTGAAATGAGTCGAGCAGGCAGAAAAACTGGAAAAGTTAAGAAAAAAGTAGTGGCTAAAGTTGGTGTTAAGAAGGAATCAGGTTATTTATACTTCGTTGACAAGAAAGGCAATGTTTGTAGAGCAAAAATGGCTAGAGGAAGAAAAGCTGGCAAAAAGAAGAAAGTTGCTAAGAAAAAAGTAGCTAAAAAGAAGGTTGCTAAGAGAAAGGCAGTTAAGAAAAAAGTTGTTAAAAAGAAGGCTGTAAAGAAGAAAGTAGCTAAAAAGAAGCCGGCTAAGAAGAAGGCAGTAAAGAAAAAAGCTCCAGCTAAAAAGAAAGCAGCAAAGAAGAAAGTTGTTAAGAAAAAAGCTCCAGCAAAGAAGAAAGTAGCTAAAAAGAAACCAGCTAAGAAGAAAAGATAATTTCTTTTTCTTTTATTTTTTATTTCTATTCATTTCATTAAAAAAATAAAATTCTGTTATTGATGAATTTAAGAAGCTAAATATCCGGTGTTTGTTAAAATCTCTTCTACTTTTGGGGGTAAGTAACTTGTTTTATCTATTAACGCTCTATCTTTTAGTGTCATTAAAATTTCTTTTGACTTTGCTTCTTTGGGGAATGGTTGTCCAATGCTTTCATAAACTAATCTCAATGCGCTTAGACCACTAGAAATTCCCACACATACTTGGAGGTCTTCTCCAACATTGTGAGAATAAACTTCTACTCCTGTTTCTTGGGCCTTTGCTAAGATATCAACGTGGATGCCTGCTTCATGTAATCTTGATAGTGGGCTGCTATGTGCTGCTGGTCCTCTTTCGGCATACTTAGCAACTTTTTTTGAAACTGTATCTAGTTGATCATAATCCAACCCATCTACAACAATTCCATATTCTGTTTTTAATCTTTCGAGAACGTCTTCTGTGGGAGCGTTTCCAGCCCTGTCACCAATTCCTGTAAATGTTGTTGAAATTCCATCTGCCCCAGCAAGAATTCCTTGTAAGGTGTTATTAACAGCATTACCTCTGTCGTTATGGCAATGCATTAAAATTGGAATTCCAACATTTCTTTTGAGATAATCTATTCGTGCATGTGTTTGTTTCGGATCAGCTTGGCCGTCAGTATCACAATAAATAAAATAATCTATTAAGCCTTGGGAGGCGTTAATATACTCTCCTAAAAATCCCAGGTCTGCCCTGGCAGAATCTTCTCCAGCTAGACCAACATTTGCCCCAATTCCTTTGGCGCGGCTTAACTCCCTTAATGTGGACAAGATATTTCTTTCTTTATCAATGCCTTTAATGCCCATTAATTCATCTGATAACGAACTAATTGTGATTATGTCTGGGCCCATATCTCTTGTAGCTTCAATTGCACATCTTTTCATTATTGTTGCGAGAGTGATTGGAACATTTTTTTCTAATAAATATCTTGCAACTTCCTCGTGAATTGGATGCATTGAAGGCATAATGTCAATATTATAAATTGGTTGATGTTCAGCTCCTGATAAGTTTAGTTTATTTATTGCCAGGGCTAAATCAATCATTTGATATTTCGTAAACGTTACAAACGGTTGTTGCTGTCCATCTCGTAATGTCTCGTCTGAAATCAATAACTTTCTTTCTTCCATTGAAGTTCGCAAAATCCGGTGGTTTGTTTATAAAGCTTCCGCTTTAATATATGGAGTATATATTTATTATTTCATAGAATAATCTTGTTGTTGTTGTTGTTGTATATTAAGAATCTAATTTTTAGAAATTAAAAAAAGTGCCCCGGCCGGGATTTGAACCCGAGTCGCTGCCTATCTTCCCTTAAAAGGACGAAAGGGCAGAATGATAGTCCGGGTCGTGCTGATCAACCAATTAAGTTTAATCATCTACACCACCGGGGCGATAATCATAAAAACAGTTGGTTCCTTTAAAAATGTTTTGTTTAGTTTCTGTTTGGATCCATTACTTAGCCTATATCATAAAGTTTTTCTTAATCTCCAAGACAAACTTACAAAAACCTTATAAAATAATAAGTCAGTATTGAAGGAATGGCAGAAAACAGAACAATATTAGGACTAACAGAGAAAATCACAATTATTGGTCCTAATGGTAATGAAGAAGTTGTGGCAAGAATTGATTCTGGGGCAACTGCATCTTCAATCGATATTAATCTTTCAGATAATCTTGCTCTTGGTCCAATTACAAGAACAAAGATAGTTAAATCTGCTTCTGGAACTGAGAGGCGTCCTATTATTATGATAAAAGTTAAAATTGGAGATAAAGAGATTGAAGAAGAATTTACTTTAGCAGATCGAAAGCATATGACTTATCCTGTTCTAATCGGACAAAATGTACTAAAAAAAGGCAACTTTTTAATTGATCCTAATAAAGAGGTAAATAAATGAAAGCAATTAAAAATCCTAGCGAATTTTTGGACTTTCATTGTAGGGGCAGGCAACAATGAAAGCAGCCATTATATCTTTAGGAAGTAAAAGTTCTGAAATGGTAGCAGATGCTCTTAAAACATATTTTGATACTGTTGATATGATTCAACTTAAAGAAATTGAAGTTGCCATGGGTAAAGATGGTGGAATCCTTTACAATGGTGAACCCTTAGGGAACTATGATTGTTTATACATTAAGGGCTCTTTTAGGTATGCACACTTACTAAGGTCTATAGCTTCTTTATCTGAAGGAAAAGTTCCTTATATGCCCCTGGCCGCAAACTCTTTTACTGTTGCCCATAATAAATTATTAACTCATTTAGCTTTAGAACAGAAAGAAATTCCAATGCCAAAAACATATGTTTCTTCAACAGTGGAAGCATCAAAGGAATTGTTGAAAAGAGTAAACTATCCAATTGTGATGAAGTTCCCAGAAGGAACCCAGGGCAAAGGAGTTATGTTTGCAGATTCTCTTAGTTCTGCATCTTCGTTATTAGATGCTTTGGGAGTATTAAATCAACCATTTATCATTCAAGAATACATTGAAACTGGTGGTAGTGATGTTAGAGCAATTGTTGTTGGAGATAAAGTATTAGCAGCAATGAGAAGAAAGGCACAGAAAGATGATAAGCGTTCTAATTTACATGCAGGTGGAGTTAGTGAACCTGTAAAGTTAACTCGAGAGATTACTAATATTGCTCTGGATACAGCCAAAGCATTAAATGCTGAAATCTGTGGGGTAGATATTCTTGAAAGCCCTTTAGGTCCTTTAGTTATTGAAGCTAATATCTCTCCTGGATTACAAGGAGTGAGTGAAGTAGTTCCAACTATTGCTGCAGATATTGCAAGGTTTTTGTATCACCAAACTGATAAAATTGTTTCCTGTAAGAAAAAGGAAGAAACGAATAAAGCAATGAAAGAAATGGCTTTAGAAGATCTTCATGCTAAATGTCCTGCTCAAGAAATAATTACTGATTTACAATTTCGTGGAGAGAGAATTCTTTTACCAGAAATAGCTACAAAAGTTAGCAAATTTAGCGATAGAAAAGAATATATCTTAAAGATTAAAAAAGGAAAAATAGAAATTGAAGAATTTAAAATTTAATTTCTTTTCTTCTTAGTTGTTGCTTTCTTTGAAACAGTTTTCTTGGTTACTTTTTTATTAGTTTTTTTAGCAACTTTCTTTACAACTCTCTTCACCGCTTTCTTTTTATCAACAACCTTTTCTTTAACTTCACATTCTTTACATTCGGGTTTAAACCAAATCAAGTAAATTATTGGCAATAACCCCATTGTGTTTAGAATAAGGGTTGCAATAAACCATCCTTTTTGTTCATTTTTTGCGGAGTGCCATAACGCAAACCCTTTCCATATTAACGTCCAAATAGAAA
>Ga0233437_1000439_pt1 | contig 98166 bp, 127 predicted proteins | sample SI_122_August201_FD_182714 | JGI IMG/M metagenome (GOLD analysis project Ga0233437, IMG submission 182714) | Seawater microbial communities from Saanich Inlet, British Columbia, Canada - SI_122_August2016_200_MG | ecosystem: Environmental > Aquatic > Marine > Inlet | place: Canada: British... | reverse complement strand
GTATTTCATAGGGAATCACCTCGTTAATATTTAAATAAGAATATATTTAATAAATGTATCGAAAGCCCAAAACCTTCATCAAGTTATCTAAGGACAAATTCTCAATTTCACTTAACGCCTATTTAACGAAATGTTTTAATCCAAATAATAATATTTTATCAAAAAGCGAATAATTAAATTTAAAAGGTTGAATTTTTCTTATAAACTATGTTAACTTTAAAGCAAGATAGGGATATTGAAGAAAAGCTAGGAATAGAAACGGAACTAGTTAGAATTATTAATGTTCCTTTAAGTAAACTAAGAACTGAGATTCAAAAAGAAAAAGAAAAAGTAATTGTTAGGGGCGGAGAAGAAAAAACAAATAGGGCCGCAGTAGAAAATAAAAAAGTTGATATTTTACTAAGTCCAGAATTAAATAGTAGGACAGATCACTTACATTATAGAAAATCTGGCTTAAATCAAGTTTTATGTAAATTAGCTAAACAAAATAAGGTGGCTATTGGTTTTGATTTCTCTTTATTGTTGAATTCCAAGGAAAGAGGCAAAATTCTAGGGAGAATGTTTTTTAATTATAAATTATGTAAAAAATACAAGGTAAAAATGGTTTTTTCTAGTTTTTCTGGTGATAAATTTGAGTTGAGAAGTAAGGATTCAATAAGAGTTTTTGAAAGAATTTTGGAAAAATACGCGAAAGATTTATAAATATGTTTTGTTATTTTAGTATTTCTTAGTGAAAATGGATGAAGAAGTAAAAGTTAATTTTTCGCGACCTATGATGGTTTTGAAAATAAGGGAGACCTATAAAGCACCTTATCATAAGAATAAATATGTTACAGTAAAACCAATACATTTGGAGAATATTTTTGTTTTTAAGAAACATGTACAACAATATACTGGGAATTGGAGTTCTGGAAGTTATGATTTGCAATATATTTTGAAGGAAGGAACTTATATGCAGACTGCGATTTATGCTACTTTTTGTAGGATTGAGGTTAGAGATGGGAAAATTTCTACAATTTTGAAGAATTCTCCGTATTCTAAGAAACCTTATCCATGTTGGCAGTATATTGGGAAGGTTAAGCGTAAAAAGCCAGTTAAGAAAGGTACTAAGGCTAAACCTAAGAAGAAAGTAGTAAAGAAAAAGGTTGTTAAGAAGAAAATTGCTAAAAAGCCGGTTAAGAAGAAAACTGTGAAATCTAAGAAAGTAGTAAAGAAAAAGAAATAAAAGAAACATTTATAAATAACTTTTTTCTACTAATCCTGTCGTGAAAATAGAGAAGTGTTTGATCATTTACTTCTCGGTTATAAGATGAAACCGATATTACCAAGCTTAAAGGAAAAGAAGCGTTACATTGTTTTCGAAGTTATTTCGGACAAAAAAGTCTCTCAAAGGGAGATTGGAGATGGAATTCGAAACAATATAGCTAAATTCCTTGGTGAACTTGGAATTGCAAAAGCTGGTTTTGTTTTAATGAAAGACACGATAAAAGGAAATAAAGGAATAATAAGAACAAACGTGAAATATCAAGACGAAGTAAAAATGGCACTGGCTTTAATAAAAAATTTAGGAAAAGAAAAAGTAATTGTTAATGTTATTGGAGTTTCAGGTATTTTAAAAAAAGCTAAAGGGAAATTTTTGGAGGTATAAAAATGCAACAAGAATCTGTTCAACATCAAATGATGGGATATGACCGTGCGAGTACTATGTTTAGTCCGGATGGTAGGTTATTACAAGTAGAATATGCAAAGAAAACTGTTAAGCAAGGAACTCCGGTTTTAGGAATGGTTTGTAAAGATGGAGTTGTTTTAGTAGCAGATAAGAGGGTGATTGATAAATTAATGGTTATCGAGAGCGTTGAAAAAGTCTTTCAAATAGATGAGCACGTTGCAGCGGCTGCGTCAGGAATTATGAGCGATGCAAGAATTTTAATTGAGAAAGCTCAGGTATTGGCACAACAACATAGAGTTACTTATGATGAACCAATGGAACCTGCTGCATTAGTTAAGGAAATTTCAAATTTAAAACAGGCTTATACACAATATGGTGGAGCTAGACCTTTTGGAGTTTCTTTGTTAATTGCAGGTGTTAATGATGAACCAAGATTGTTCTTGACTGATCCTACTGGGATTCAATGGGAGTATAAAGCGACTGCCATTGGAGAATATGAGGAAGAGTTGAAGGCAATATTGGCTAAGACTTACAAAGAAAATATGAGCGTTGAAGAAGGAGTGAAACTTGGATTAAATGCTATAAAATCTGTTCTAGGAAAAGATTTTAGTTTTGAAAGATTGGATGGCGCCTACATAAAAATGAGTGATAAGAAATTTAAGAGGTTAACCAAGGATCACTTGAAAAAAATGATAAAATGAATGTTGAGAACTCAGTAATAGCAAGATTGAAGAAAGGCGATCAGAATTTTGAAATTCTGGTTAATTGCGAAAGTGCGATGGCTTTTAAGAAAGGCAAGACTACTTTGGATGAAGCTTTAATTAGTGATGATATTTTTAAAGATTCTAAAAAAGGAGAGCACGCTTCAGAAAGTGATTTGAAAAAACTATTTGGTACCGAAGATAAACGGGAAGTTGCTGAAAAGATTTTGAAAAAGGGAGAAGTGCAGTTAACTGTAGAATACCGAAATAAACTTCGGGCGGAGAAAAAGAGGAAGATTGCTTTTTTGATTTCACAATATGCTATTAATCCTCAAAACAATTTGCCACATCCTTTGGAAAGAATAGAAAGTGCAATGGATGAGAAAAAGGTTAAAATTGAAGAATTTAAATCTGCTGAAGGGCAAGTTGATAGTGTTGTGGCTGAGTTAAGAGAAATATTGCCAATTTCTTATGAAACAAAAAGACTAAATTTAATAATTCCTGCCGAAGCTTCAGGAAGGAGTTTTGGAATTATTAAAAAATATGGCAAAATAATGAAAGAAAACTGGTTAAGCGACGGTAGCTTGTCAGTAGATATAGAAGTCCCTGCAGGATTGCAGGCAGGCTTATTTGATGATTTAAACGATATAGCTCACGGAAGAGTTGAGTCGAAGGAGATTTAAGAAAAATGGGAAAAATATTAGTAGAAGAAAGACAGCTTGTTATTCCAGGAGAAGAGCTGGCTGAAGGAATAGATAATTTACCTGGAGAAGGAGCTTTTAGAGAAGATGATAAAATTTATTCTTTGAAAGTTGGATTAGCACATCTTGATAATAGATTAATGAAAGTTATTCCATTAGGTGGAAAATATTTGCCTAAAGAAGGAGATGTTGTTATAGGAAAAGTAGTAGACATTACAATGCACGGATGGAGAGTTGACTTTGGTTGGCCTTTCTTTGCAACAATTATGCTTAGGGAAGGTAGCAGAGAATTCATTCCAAATGGAGCAGACTTAACCCAGTATTATGATTTTGGGGACTATCTTGCTTTTAAAATAATAAAAGTGAATGGTTCTAAGATCTTGGATGGGAGTATGAAAGTTCCTGGTGCAAAAAAATTAACCAATGGAAGACTGATTGAAGTTCAACCAACGAGAGTTCCAAGAATTATTGGAAAACAAGGTAGTATGATATCTTTAATTAAAGATGCTACTGGATGTTTTATTGTCGTTGGACAAAATGGTTATGTGTGGGTCTCAGGAGGAGAACCTGAAAAACAACTTTTAGCAATTAGAGCTATCAAGCTTGTTGAGAAGGAAGCCCACGGAGAAGGATTAACTGACAAGATTAGTAAATTCTTAAAGGAGAATAGTTAAAATGGCATATACAAAACGATTTGATGGAAGAAAATTTGATGAAATAAGAGCGATGGACGCTAAAGTTGGTGTCATAGAGCGAGCTACAGGCAGTGCCATGTTTAAAATGGGAAATACAATTGCTTATGCTGCAGTTTATGGGCCAAGAGATTTGTTTCCAAGTTTTCTACAAAATTCAACTAGAGGAATTATAAGATGTTATTACGACATGTGGAGTTTCTCTGTTACGGATAGAAAAAGACCTGGTCCAACCAGAAGAAGTACAGAAATTTCAAAAGTTTCTGAAGCGGCTTTGTTTCCAGCATTAAGATTGGGAGCATTTCCTAACACGACTTTTGATATTTACATAAACATTATACAAGCCGATGCAGGTACGAGAACTGCAGGAATTAACGCTGCAGCTTTAGCTTTAGCTGATGCAGGCGTACCAATGGAAGATTTGGTTTGTAGTGTTGCAGTTGGAAAGGTCGGAGATAAAATTTGCGTTGATTTGGACAAAGAAGAAGAAGATTTTGAAGAGGGAGCTACAGATTTACCTGTTGCTATCATGCCAAGATCTGGTAAAATAACTCTTTTACAAATGGATGGAAATATGACCCCTAAAGAGATTAAGGAAGCTTTGACTATGGCTAAAAAAGCTATGGAAAAAGTAAAGAAAGTTCAAGTAAAAGCCTTAAGAGATAAGTACAAGGGGGAGGACAAAAAATGAATACTGAAATAAAAGCATTGGCAGAGAAAGGACATAGAGTTGATGGTAGAAAATTTGATGAGTTAAGAAAACCTATCAAAATTGAAACTGGAATTTCTAATAAAGCAGAGGGTTCGGCAAAAGTTACTTGGGGGAACACAATTGTTCTTGCAGGTATTAAAATGAATGTCGGAACTCCTTACCCGGATAGTCAAGACCAAGGTGTTTTGATTACTGGTGCTGAATTGAGTCCCATGTCTGACCCAAAATTCTTACCTGGTCCACCTGGTCCTGCGGCTATTGAGTTAGCTAGGGTTATTGATAGGGGTGTCAGGGAAAGTAAGATGATTGACATGAAGAAATTGTGTGTCAGAGAAGGAGAATTAGTCTGGACAGTGTTTTTGGACATATATCCAATAAATAATGATGGTAACTTAATTGATGCTGCCGCTTTGGCTGCTGTTGCCGCATTAAAGAGTGCTGTATTTCCTAAATTGGATGGAGATAAAGTTCTTTTTGGAGAATTTACAAAAACAAAGATACCTTTGAACCTTCTCCCAATAACATGTACTCTTGCTAAGATAGGGAGCAAAATAGTAGTTGATCCTTGTTTAGAAGAAGAGAAAGACTTTGATGTAAGGTTGAGTGTTGCAGTTTCTGAGAAAGGAGATGTTCATGCAATGCAAAAAGGCGGAATGGTTGGTTTAGATATCAGCGAAGCTGATGAAATGATAAAACTAGCTGTAAAGAAATCTGCCGAAATAAGGAAGGTACTGAAATGAAATTGACAAAATATGAGAAAGCTAGAATAATTGGAGCTAGAGCATTACAGTTGTCAATGGGGGCTCCCATGTTGCTTAAATTGGATAAAAAGGAGTTAACTAAAATTAACTATAATCCAATAAAAGTTGCTATGTTGGAGTATGATAAGGGTATTTTACCTATAACCATTAAAAGGCCTATGCCTTAATTTTTTTTCTTTTAAATTTATTTTTCTAAAAAACTCCAAATTGAGTATATTAGTAAGAACAAGATTGTCGAAAGAAGTAGTGGAAATTCATAACAAGGCCCCTTATCACACCTAATTGATTGATTTTGAAGAAAAAAGGTTATAATTGAGATAATTATTGAGGTAGTTGATTTTAGTAAAGTTGGTTTCCAATTCATAATTTTAAATGGGTTTTCATATTTAATAAAGTTTCTATCCCTTTGAAATTGTTTACGTTAATTTTATATATTTGAATTTTAATTTTTAGGTTATGAGAGTAAGAAAGGCACGAATTGACGATTCTAAAGAGATAAGCAAGTTGATGGTTGATACAATAAAATATCTTAATAGTAAAGATTATAATAAAAAACAAATAAAAGTTTGGATTTCTAAAAATACTGTTGCTAGAACTAAAGAGAAAATTGGGAAAAGGAAGAATATGTTTGTAATTATTGATGATAACAAAATTATGGGTGTTGGTGCCATTGATATTTCTGGAAAAAAGATAACTGGATTGTATGTAAGATATAACCGACAAGGAGGAGGATATGGGAAGAAATTATTAAAATATTTAGAAAATTATGCTAGAAAAAAAACTGTGAATGGACTTAAACTTTATTCGACTATAACTTCTTTTGATTTTTATAAAAGTCAAGGATACAAGAAAATAAGAAAAGTTTCTCATGTTGTTGAAGGAATTGACTTGCCTTGTGTTTTAATGACAAAGAAATTATAACAAAATCTTTATAAGTTTCTTTTTTAATTTTTAGGTTATGATTATAAAAGAGGTTAGAGCTAGTAAGATAAAAGATTCTAGAAATGAAGATAGTATTGAAATCTTTGTGAAATCTGATATTGGGAAGGCTAGGGCTTCGGCTCCAACGGGGAAGAGTAAAGGGAAGTTTGAAAAGGAATATTACAAAGGAAATCTAAACCAGGTAATTAAAAAAATTAATTCTTTTAAGAAATTAGAAGGTATTGAAATAAAGAAATTTGATGATTTAAAAAAAGTAGAAAAGATTTTTAATTTTGGTTCTAATCCTAATGTTGCTTTAGAGTATGCTATTTTGAAAAATTTCAAGAAGCCGTTTAAAAAGTTTAATTTTGGTTATAGGAAGTTTCCAATCCCCTTAGGTAATTCTATTGGGGGGGGTTTACACACAAAGAGTAGAAAGAAAGCAGATTTCCAAGAATTTTTAATTTACGTCGAGAATTGTAGAAAATTTAGTGATAGGGTCAAAGTGAATCTGTTAGTTTATACTGAAATTAAAAAATATTTAACACTGAATGATAAAAGTTTCAAGGGAAAAAGAAATGATGAGGGTGCGTGGATTTCTGGTTTTAGTAATATAGAAATTTTGGAGTTATTGAAAAAAGTTTGTGATAGAGTTTCTTCAAGAACTAAATATTCTGTTAGAATTGGTATGGATGTTGCAGCTTCGAGTTTTTATAAAAATGGAAAATATGTATATAATAATTATTCGGCTACAAAAAGGAAATGTGTTTTAACTAGGGCCGAGCAAATAGAATTTTTAGAGCATATAGTAAAAAAATATAACATTGGTTATTTAGAAGATCCTTTGGATGAAACAGATTTTGAAGGTTTTAAGAAATTAAAGAAACGTACTAATGGATGCATGGTTGTTGGTGATGATTTAACTGTAACCCGTTTGAAAAGAGTAAGAAAGGCAAAAGGGGGAATTGATGCGGTTATTGTTAAGCCGAATCAAATTGGTAGTTTAATTGAAGTAAAGAATGTTGTTGAGTTTTGTAAATTAAATAAAATTAAAACTATTTTTTCTCATAGGTCTGGCGAGACTAAAGAGGATTTTTTGGCCGATTTATGTTATATGTTTGGTGGGGATTTTTTGAAGGCAGGAATTTATGGGAAGGAAAGAATAGTTAAATATAATAGACTAAAAAAGATAAGATGAAAAAACTTGGAATTGCTTTGAGTGGAGGAACTGCGAAAGGATTTGCGCATATTGGAGTTTTGGAAGCTCTTGAAAAGAATAAGATAAAAATAGATTATTTAGCAGGAACTAGTATGGGTGCTGTTGTTGGTGCACTGTATGCTTCAGGGATGCCTATTAAAGATTTAAAGAAACTTGCTATTGAAACAAAATGGGAAAATTTAGTGGATTTTACTTTGCCGGATAGAGGGATTTTATCTGGTGAAAAGATTGAGAATTTTTTGAGAGTATTATTAAAAAATAAAAAATTTGAAGATTTGGAAATTCCGTTAGCTGTAATTGCTGCAGATGTACATAATGGTGAGAAAGTTATTTTCAAAAAAGGAGATGTGGCAAGTGCGCTAAGGGCCAGTATTTCTATTCCAAGTATTTTTGTACCTTATGAGTATAAAAATAGAATTTTAGTGGATGGAGGAGTAGTTGCTCCGGTTCCAGTTGATACGGTTAGAAGCATGGGTGCGGAGGTTGTAATTGCTATTGATTTTTCTACTCGGATGAAAGATGTAATTATTAGCTCAAAACCTAAACAGAATAAAGGGTTTATGAAAAAAATAAAGAAAAAAATGATTAAGCAGGAAATTGAAGAGATAAATAAATATCTTGCTAAGAAAAAGAATGTTCCGTGGATCATTAGGAATTTAATGGATAACCCTAGGAGAATTACTGATTTTTTAAAGAAACATCAATTGAAGGGCTCTGAATTGTTGAAAATAACTTCTAATTCGTTTAGTATTATGGCCAATGAGTTGAGTAAATTTGCTTTGATTTCTGCCGATTATGTCATAAAACCAAATTTATCCGGTTTTTATAAATTCGATTTTGGAAGAGTTAGGGGCATTATAAAGAAAGGATATGTTGCTACGAATAGTTCTCAAAGAGATATTAAAAGACTAATTAAATAAAAAGTTTTATAAATAGTTGATTTTGCCTATAGGTGATGGCAGAAGAACAATTATTAGTTGAACTAGATGATTATTTGAAAGCGGGAATCCATATTGGTACTAAACTTAGAACTAAATTTATGAAAAAGTTTATTTACAAAGTTAGGCCGGAAGGATTATCTGTTTTGAATGTTGACCAAATTAATAGCAGATTAAAGAATGCTATTAGTTTTTTAAGCCAATATGAGCCTGAAGATATACTTGTTGTTTGTAGAAGAGAAAATGGTTGGAAGCCTACAAAAATGTTTTCGAAAGTTACTGGAATTAGAGTAATTACTGGGAGATATCCTCCAGGTTTGTTAACTAATACTGATTTGGAAGATTTTATGGAGTCTAAAGTTATTTTTGTTTGTGACCCTTGGCCAGATAAGAATGCTGTTCAAGATGCAGCTAGAGTAGGAATACCAGTTATTGCATTATGTGATACTAACAATGAGACCTCTAATATCGATTTAGTTGTTCCTTGTAATAATAAGGGTAAAAAAAGTTTGGCAATTATCTTATGGATTTTGGCTAAAAATTATATGGTTAACAAGGGTTTGATTAAGTCTGAGAAAGAGTTTAAGCATAGCTTAGAAGATTTTACAGCAGAGTAGTTAGATTGGTATCCCTATGAAAGAACTAGTTTTTTTATGTTTTTTTTAATCTTCGTTGTATCCTTGCATGAATCCGCCTTCTTCTGCAGACATTTCGTCGTCATCTACTTTTATTTCCACTACTTCTTCTTGGTATACATTCTCTTCTTTGTTTTTTTGCATATTTAGGGGAAGTTAGTTCTTTTTAAAAAATTTATGAAAATCAATAAAAGGGAAAAATTTAAAAATCAATTTCCCAATTTTAGTGTTAATGATATGGTCATTATCCTATTCTGGGAAGAAAGTTAAGAAAACTGCTGATTCTATAAAGATGGGTGATAGGACGTGGATAGATGTTTCTGGAGGTTCTGATAAGGATTTTGAGAAGATTTCTAAATTAACTGGAGTCCATGTTTCTGATATGAAATCTGTTTTGGATCAGAATGCTTTGCCAAAAGTTGTCAATAGGAAAGGATATACTATGGTTGTGTTGAGAGCATTGAGTTCTAGACAGTATTTTCCTTTTGGGATTTTTATTAGTAATAAATTTATGGTTACAGTTCATAAGAAAAAAGTTTATGCGATTAATGATTTGTCTAAATTAGTTTCTGAGAGGGAAGGCAAGGAATTTTTTTCAAAGGGAGTTGCTTACTTATTTTACAAATTGAGTTATCATGTTACAACTAGATTACATAGAGAATTAGATAAGCTAGAGGACGAGATGGATGATTTGGAAGATAAAATTTTAGATGGGAAAGTAAATAGTCCTAGTGGAATTTTTAGTTTGAAACAAATAGTTATGAATATTAGGAGAGCTTTGAAAACAAACAAAGATTCTATTGATTTGATTTTTAATGGTCGTTCTAGATATGTTCCTAAATCTGGTCTTGCTTGGTTTTCGGAGTTGAGGGTGGAGATGGAGCAAGTTGTTTCTATAGCCGAGATGTTGAGGGAAAGATTAACTGGTGCGATGGATATGTATATGAGTTCTGTTTCGAATAAGTTAAATGATATTATGAGGGGATTTACAGTTATTGCTTCTTTGTTGTTGTTACCTATGTTAATTTCTGGCATATGGGGGATGAATTTTGCTAAGATTCCTTTCTTTGATAATCCATATGGGTTTTTTGTCCCTTTACTAATTATGTTGTTTAGTGTTTTCTTAATGGTCTTATGGTTTAGGCGGAAGAAATGGATGTAGAGATAAAATTTAATGAGAAAGTTGTTTCTAAGGGAAGATTGAGTAGTAGTTTTTTTTCTCAGTTAAATGGTTTGATGTTTTATAAAAAATTAGGTAGGGGCAAATGTTTAATTTTAGATAGAGGTTATGAATCTAGAATTGATTCCGGGGTTCATATGTTGTTTGTGTTCTTTCCTTTAGATGTTGTTTTTTTGAATGCTAAAAAAGAAGTTGTTGATGTTCGGGAAGCTTTTCCTTTCAAATCTCTTATTACACCTAAAAAGAAAGCTAAGTATATAATTGAAATGAATAAAGGTGAAAACGTTTTGAAGATTGGGGATAAGGTTAGTTTTTAATTTCACAAGTTTTACATTTTCTTTTTCTATAAAAGAAGTATATGCTTATTCCTAAAAATATGATTCCTATTGAAATAACCCAAATATTATAGTCATATAAAAAACCAGTTCCTATGCCTATAAGAGAGAGTATTAGTGCGATTATCGGGATTGAGCAGGCTACACAAAGACCCAGGGATGCGAATATGGCTCCAAGTGCACCAATTATAATTATGAATATTGAAACGATTGCTCCCCAAATATCTCCCCTTTTTAATAATTTTATAGGATTTTTTGTTTTCATTCAGTTACCTTTAAAATTATTGTTTATAATATTTATGGAAGAGATTTTATTTCTATAGTGCGTTGTTGTGAAGGTGGGCGCTAGAAGTAGAATCTTCTGGAGACAAAGTTAAATTTATAAGGCAGGATTAGTTCTTTTTTTTATGGGTGCAGAGATAGGTATTGGTGGAGGGGGCGGAAGACCCGTTGTTTCTTATGATCCTAGAAATGTTTGGATGAAGGACCCTGTGAGGGGCATGGAAAGAAAGATTCATGTTGCGTCTTATGTTCCTTGTTCGGGTGTTCTTGGCCTAAGTGCTGAACTTAAAACGGTGGCAGAATTACGAAGGAGATTTTCTAGAAGATTGAGAAGCAGAGATGGATTGGATGCTAGATTGGAGTTTGAGGGCTTGGTAGATGATGATGGAAATTCTATACGGCCGCGTTATTCCCATGTTAAAGAAATTGTACGTGTTACGCAACGTTCTAGCGATCCTAGTTTTGGTCCAGAAATCTTAAAAAAGAATGGATTATGCTATAAAATTATGAGGGTCATATCTCCTGATTGATTGAAGAAAATTAGAAAGTTATATAAAGATAATTCTTAGGTTGAAGATTAATGGCTATAAAAATAATCCCCGTTGGAGGGTATAATGAAGTCGGTAAGAATATGACTGCAGTGCAGGTTGATGACGAAATCGTTATTTTTGATATGGGTTTCTATTTACCTAAGTTAGTTGCTTTTGAAGAAGATGGGGGAGACAGAAGAAATTTAACTCCTGCCGGTTTGAAAAGGTTGGGAGCGATTCCAGACGATTCTTGTTTAGAGTCTTTAAGAGATAAAGTTAAAGCAATTATTCCTGGACATTGTCATCTTGATCATATTGGTGCTATTCCTTATTTGGCAGATAGTTATAATTGTCCGGTTATTGGAACGCCATATACTTTGGCAGTTTTAAAATCTTTATTAAAAGATGAAAGGGCTAGAATTGGAAATAAATTTGTAGAGATGGAAGGTGGAGGGAGATATAAAATTTCTAAAAACTTGGAAGTTGAATTTATTAAAATTACACATTCTACCCCTCATGCTGTTTTGATTGTTTTACATACTAAATATGGTGCAATTGTTTATGGTAATGATTTCAAATTAGATAATAATCCTGTTTTATGGGGGGCTCCAGATTATAGGAGAATGAAAAAAATTGGAAGTGAAGGAGTTAAAGTTTTGATTATGGACACTTTATACTCTAAAACTTCTGGAAAAACTCCAAGTGAAAAAGTTGCTAGGGAAATGTTAAGGGATGTTATGTTGGGAACGCAAGGTGAAGGACATTCTATGATTGTTACATCGTTTGCTAGTCAATTGGCTAGATTAAATAGCGCCGTGGAATTTGGTAAAAAACTAAATAGGAAGGTTGTTATTTTTGGAAGAAGTATGCATAAGTATATTACTTGTGGTGAAAAAGTTGGTTTAGTTAACTTATCCAAGGATGCGGAAATTGTTGGTTATTCTAGGAAAGTTGAAGGAAAATTAAGAGAGATTCAAAAGAAAGGTAGAGAAAAGTATTTGATATTATGTACTGGAAATCAGGCAGAACCTGGGGCGATATTAACTAGAATGTCTAAAGGTCAACTGCCATATACATTTATGCCCGATGACCAAGTTATTTTTTCTTGTAGTACTATCCCCGTTGCTCCAAATCTTGAAAATAGAAGACGGATGGAGAATAACTTAAAGAAGAAGAAAGTTAGATTATTTTTGGATGTACATGCAAGTGGGCATGTTTTTAGAGAGGATATGAGGGATATGATTAAGATGTTTAAACCAGAGCATATTGTGCCGTGTCAGGGCGACCACGCACATATGGAGGGCCTAGTTGACTTAGGCGGAGAAATGGGTTATAAATTAAATAAAACTGTCCATATGTTAGATGATAGTCAGGTTTTTGATCTAAAATGATAGAAGTACTGGATTGGATGAAAAATAATATTTTTTGGATTATTACTATTTTATGGAATCTTCCTTGGAAGGCTGTTGCTTTATGGAATGCTGCCAGACGAAAAGAACTTGGATGGTTTATTCTGATTTTTATTGTTCAAACTTACGCTATTTTAGAGATAATTTATTTATTTTGGGTGATTAAAGAAAACAAGAGAAGATATACGGGAGTTAGAAAATGGTGGAAGAGAAGAAAAAAGAAAAAATAGTAAAATATTTTGCAGGATTTTTGACTGTTTTCTTAATTGTCATTTTTGTTTTGGCTATTTTAAGTATGGTTGCTTGGATTATTTTTTGGGCGTTTATAATTGCAATTGGGATTTATGCGTTTAAAGTTTTGCCTAAGATTAAAAAATAACTTTTATAGTATAATTATATTTAAGAACTATGGCCCGTTTCTTTTTATACAGTGGAATTGCCCAGATATGAAGGACCCCAAGGAGCTTTTTTTATTATTGGGGGGAATATTGGGGCCGGTAAGTCAACATGTTCAAAAGCGTTAGCTGATACGTGGGGATTTACTCCTTTTTATGAAGCTGTTGAGGATAATCCCTTCATGGAGGGGTTTTATAGGGATTTTCAAGGAGCAATGAATATCCTTTTGAGAGATGGGGGCGAGGGCGAGGATTTGAGAGTTTCTCCGTCAGATAATGCTACCCTTTTACAAACTGCTTTTATGTTGAATCGGGGTTTTGCTCACCAAACTGCATCCTCTTCTCCTGAAAATTGTGTGCAAGATAGGAGCCTTTTTGAAGATAGATATGTTTTTGCCGAGGTTTTGACCGATTTGGGGATAATTTCTGGGGGGGATTTTTCTAAATATAAGAGGCTATTTGATTTTGCTCAGAGAGATTTGAAGAAACCCGACTTATTTGTGGCCTTAGAGGCTGGAAGAGAATTATTGACTGAAAGAATTACTAAACGGGGAAGGGAGATGGAGCGATTTCTCTTAGACCCACAAGTAGGATATTTAGATAGACTGAGTGTTAAATATGAAGAATTATATAGTATGCTTGAAACTCGGGGGTGGAATGTTTTAAGAATTTCAATGGATGGAATAGATTTGGAAAGTAGGGTGGAAGATCGTGTAAAGTTTTTTGATATGATTAATGATTCTTTGAGAAAGTAGATTAATAGTGTTCTATAGTATAATTATATTTAATAAACTTGCAATATTCCTGTTTTTAATGGTTAAATTTGCACACATAGCGGACTGTCATATTGGTGGTTGGTCTGAGTTGAAATTAAAAGAGTTAAACATGAAAGTTTTTTCTAAATCTATTAATATTTGTATAGAAAAGCAAGTTGATTTTGTTTTGATTGCAGGGGATTTATTTAATACTGCTTTGCCTGCTATTGAATTAATTAAACAAGTTACTTTAGATTTGAAGAAATTAAAAGATAATAAAATTCCGTGTTATATTATTGCGGGAAGTCATGATTACTCTCCTTCTGGAAAAACTATGTTGGATGTTTTTGAAAATGCAGGTTTAGTTGAAAATGTTGTAAAATTCGAAGAAATTGATGAAAAATTGAAATTGAACTTTACTGTTGATGAAAAAACTGGAGTTAAAATTACTGGTTTATTTGGAAAGGCCGGAGGAGTAGAATCTAGTTATTATGAAAAATTAGACCGGTATTCTTTGGAAAATGAAGAAGGAAAGAAGATTTTTATGTTCCATACTACCTTAACTGAATTTAAACCAGAACATTTAGCTATGATTTCTTCTGAACCTGTTGCTATTATGCCCAGGGGTTTTGATTATTATGCTGGAGGACATCCTCATTTTGTTTTTAATGAGGTTAAACAACCATATGGGAGAATTGTTTATCCAGGTGCATTATTTCCAAATAATTTTGGAGAGTTGGAGAAATTCAAGTATGGAGGATTTTATATTAATGAATTTAGTGAGGATGAAATTAAATCTGAGTTTATACAAGTTCTTGAAAAAGAGGTTGTAACATATAATATTGATTTAACTGGAATGGATACGAATCAGGTTAAAGATTTTGTTTTAGAGAGAATTAATATTTCTGAGATTGAAGATAAGATTGTTTTGTTGAGATTAAATGGTGTTTTGAAAAGTGGAAGACTTGCCGATATAAATTTTAAAGATATTTTTTCTAGTTTGGGAAATTCATACGTTATTTTGAAAAATACTTCTGAATTAAAAATTAAGGAATTTGAAGAATTGGAAACTTTGGGGGACGATGTGGTTGATATTGAAGGAGAGATGATTGGAAAGAATAGTGATAAGGTTGATTTTGTAAAAAGTTTAATAGAATCTTTAGATAAAGAAAAATTAGAGGGTGAAAAAGTTTTTGATTTTGAGCAGAGAATTTTGAAAGAATCATTAAATGTTTTGAGGTTGGAAGATGAGAATTAGATATATTCATCTAAATAATATTAGGAGCTATGTTAATAAGAGAATAGAATTTCCGGAAGGAAGTATTTTGTTAAGCGGGAATATTGGTAGTGGAAAGACTAGTTTGTTATTGGCAGTTGATTTTGCTCTTTTTGGGTTTAGGAAAGGAAATTTATCCGGAAATGGTTTGTTGAGAAAAGGTTCTGATTTGGGGTTTGTTGAATTGAGTTATGAAGTTAATGGGAAAGAAGTGGTTATTAGAAGAAATTTAAAACGTTCAGCTTTGAAAGTAAGTCAAGCTTCTGGAGTTATTGAAATTAATGGGATAAGGGAAGAATTGGGTCCCACTGAGTTGAAACAGAAAATTTTAACACTTTTTAATTACCCAAAGGAATCTTTAACTAGAAGTAAGGCCTTGATCTATAATTATACAGTTTATACTCCTCAAGAAGAGATGAAAGCTATTTTACAGGGAGATAGTGAAGAAAGACTGAATATACTAAGAAGAGTTTTTGGAATTGATAAATACAAAAGAATTTTAGAGAATTTGAAAGTTTTAACCACTAAATTAAAAGATAGAAAAAAGGAATTGAATTTGTTAAGTTCTAATTTGGAACAAGTTGTTCAGGAAAAAGAAATTAAGATTAGTAGGTTTAAGGAGATTAATGATAACTTAGAAAACTTGAAGGTTAAGTTTGGAGAAATAGAAAAGATTTTTGAATTAAAAAATAAAGAGTTGGAAGAAATAGAAACTAAAAATAAAGAAAGGGATAAGGTGATTAATGATCAAAGAGTTTTGAATTCTAAATTGGATAGTTCTGTTAGTTTGATGAACAGGAATGATAGTAATATTAGTAATTTGAATGGTGAAATTAATAATTTGGAAGCGGAGTTGAAGTCTTTTCAGTCGGTTGATTCTGAATTATTAAATAAAAAAATCTCTGGGGCTGAAGAGGATATTAGAAAATTAGAATCGAATAATTTAATTACCAATAAGAAAATTGGAGAAATTGAATTTTTAGTGAATCGTTCTGAAGAATTGAAAAGAGATATTGGAAGTTTAGAGCTATGCCCCACTTGTAAGCAGGATGTATCTGAAACTCATAAAAAAGAAATTTATGATAAGGAAGATTTGGAATTGAAGAAAAGCAGGGAATTATACAGGGAGCATAAAGAGACACATGATAATAATCTTAATTTGATTAATGAATTAAAAGAAACGCTTGAAGAATTAAGAAAAGATAGGGGAAGAATTGAAGTATATTTAGCTAAAAAGAATAGTTTTGATGATAAAACTAACTATTTGAGAAATATTTTAGAAGAACAGAAAAGATTGAAAATTGAGATTAGTGAGTTGAATTCAACTAAACTGGGTTATGATAGATTGTTGGAGAATTTTTTGGATTATGGTTCTGAGATTGAAAAAAAGAAAATTGAGATTAATGAAATTGTTTCTGTTAAAGGGAATTTGAACTCTGAGATTTTTGCTTCTGAGAGAGAACGAGAAATGATAAGGGAAAGGATTAATGAACTTAACTTTGAGATTAGTGAAAAAGAGAAATTTAAGGGGAATGTTGTTAAATATTCTGAAATGATTTCCTTTTTAGATACAGACTTTTCTGGTTTGATGGCTACGATTGAAAAACAAATAATGAAGAAGGTTCACTCTGATTTTGATTCTATTTTCAAGGAATGGTTTGGAGTATTGATAGATAGCGAGGATTTGGAGATTGGACTTGATTATTCTTTTACTCCGGTTATTCGTCAGAATGGGTATGATATTGATTACGATCATTTGTCTGGGGGAGAGAGAACTGCTGCTGCTTTATCTTACAGGCTTGCTTTGAACCATATAATTAATACCATAATGTCAGATATTAATACTAAGGACATTTTAATTTTAGATGAACCTACTGATGGTTTTTCTTCTGAACAGGTGGATAAGTTGAGAATTGTTTTGGAAAGTTTAAAGGCTGAACAGATAATTATTGTTAGTCATGACCCGAAAATTGAGAGTTTTGTGGATAATGTTATTAAATTTGAGAAGAAAGAAGGAGAAAGTTTTGTTTATTAGTTAGTTTTATATGTTATGGTTTATTTCTATACTAAATGAATATTGTTGAATTTAGAGATATAAACAAGGCAGATATTGTTAGGAGAATAAAAAATGGAGATGTTTTTATTTATCCTACGGACACTATTTATGGGTTGGGTTGTAATGCCTTAAATGAAGAATCTGTCGAAAGGGTTAGAAAGATAAAAAGAAGGGAAAGTAAACCTTTTTCCATTATTGCTCCGAATAAACAGTGGATTTCAAAGAATTTTAAGATATTAAATAATAATTTTATTAAAAAATTGCCTGGACCTTACACATATATCCTAAACACAAAGAAAAAACTTGTTGCTAGTAATGTTAATAGTGGTATGAAAAAATTGGGCGTTAGATTGCCTGATCATGAGTTTATTGAACTAATAAAAAAGGCCAAAGTCCCGTTTGTTAGTACAAGTGTTAATGTTTCGGGTAAGAAAGAAGCGAAGAATATTAAAGAGATACCTAAGAAAATACTAAATTCGGTTGATATTGTTATAAATGGCGGTTACTTGCATAATTATCCTTCTACCTTGATAGATTTGACTGGTAAAATACCTAAAATAGTGAAGCGATAAATTTATATACCAATTAAAAGGTAGATTTTTATAATGACATAACTGGGGGTTAATATTCATAACTCTAAGGAGGAAATACAAATGGAAGAAGAAATGAAAAATACTGAAGAAGAAACAACTGAAGAAGAAACAACTGAAGAAGAAACTTCAGAAGAAGAAACAACTGAAAAAAAATCTGATGAGGAAGAATCAACAGAAGAAAAATCTGATGAGGAAGAATCAACAGAAGAAGAGACTACTGAGGAAGAATCAACAGAAGAAGATGCTAAAGAAGAATCTGAAGATACTGAAGATGAAGTAGCTGAAGATTCCGATAAAAAAGAAGAGGATAAAGAAGAAAAACCTTCTGAAGAAACTACTACAGACGACGAGGAAGAAGAATTTTAACGGTAAAGTTTCACTTTACCTTATTTTTTGTTTTTTGATAATTTTGCTTAATTTTTTCAAAAGGTTTAAATATTCAACATAGCTCCCCTAACCATGTTAAAAGGTGTTATGTTTGGATTGTTGTTTTTATGTTTCTTAGCTGGTTCTGTCTATGCACTTGAAGATGTTGAAACTAGACAATTAGCTTACAAAGATACTATTTTTCAGGGCGGAGATGCAGAATTTTATATTACTATTAATAACAATCAGGAATTTGAAGATACTTTTAGATTTGTAAAACCTTTTGTTTATTGGTCGTGGGATATGGAGGCTGAAGCGGTCAATGTTGTCCAAGGAAATTCTGAAAAAGTATTAGTTAAATTAACTCCTTCGGCAAATAAAGATCCTGGTGATTACGGGGTTATGTTAAATATTGTTTCTAGAACTGATGACGATGTTAGAAGTGAAGAGTTCTTAGAGATAAAAATAGTTAGTTTTGAACAGGTTTTGAATACCAATGTCGAGTTGCCTGATAGTATTAATCCAAATAAAGAGCATTTGTTTAGGGTAAATTTAGATAATACTTATGACATCTCTTTGGAAGATGTTGTTCTTGTTTTGGAAAGTGATTATTTTGAGAAAGAATTGAATTTTAGTATTAAGCCACATGGCGAAATTGATTTGGAATTTCCTGTAAGTTTTGAAGGTACGGTCAATGAAGGAGAAAATCCATTGTTTTTAAGATTTTATAGTAATGATAACTTAATTTATGAATTTGAAGAAACTATGCATATTGGTTACTTTACTGAGGTTTCTGGTGTTGGTGCCCCTGAAGATGGTTTTTTGTATGACAAAGAAACTTTGGTAAGAACAAATACAGGAAATGTTGTTAGTCATGAAGTTTATACGAAAGGAATTTCTTGGTTTACTAAATATTTTACTACAACTAATCCCGATCCCGATGTTATTAGTAAACAAGATGGTGGTTATTTGTATACTTGGTCTTTTGATTTAGAGCCAGATGAAAGTAAAACTATTGTTATTGAAACAAGCTATAGAGCATTTGTTTTCTGGTTAATTGTAGCTATACTTGTAATTGCATTTTTGATTTATTGGTTTAGAAGGGATTTATCTTTGAATAAAAAAATAGTTTCTGTTAAGAAAGGAGAACATGGATATTATATTTTGAATGTTATGTTGACTTTGAAAAATAAAACTTTGAAAAATATAAAAAATGTAAAAGTTATGGACAGGCTTGGTGGTCGAGTTGAAAGTGCAACACCATACGGACTTTATAATTCAAATATTTACAAATCTGATTCTGGAAAATCTACAAAAATTATTTGGAGTATTCCTAATGTTGGAAAAAGAGAAAATATTGTTTTGAGGTATACTATGAAATATAAACCTTATATTATCAAGAGTGTTCCGCCTGCTGTTGCTAAATACCTTAGACATGGAAAAGCAGTTCATGTAAAATCTAAAAGGGCTGATATTTTTTAGTTAACAGTTAGTTTTATAAATTATATAACATCTTTTTTTAATATCCCTCCATAGCTCAGTGGTTAGAGCGCATGGCTGTAGATATTGTGTTGAGTGTGTCCAAAAGACTATGTATGATACACAATCAGCTGAACCCGTGAGATCCCAGGTTCGAATCCTGGTGGGGGGATTTTATTCTTAAAAACAGTGTAACTGCACCGAATTTTGGGTTTTATTGCCGAGAAACCAAAACATTTATAAATGGGCGACTTTCTCTGAAAATACAAGCAAAGATTCTCGCTAAAACCAAGATGGACGTCCTAAAAAATTAATAATGTTTTTTTTGATTTTCAGTGAGAGCTATGCCCTAGTAGTGTAGTCGGTTATCATGCAGCCCTGTCGAGGCTGCGACCCGGGTTCGAATCCCGGCTGGGGCGTAGTACAATTTGTCTGTGAGAATGGACTGGTAGCTCAGCTTGGTAGAGCACTTGGCTTTTAACCAAGGGGTCGCGGGTTCAAATATGTATTTCGTGAAGAAATGCGTTGAAAGTCCCGTCCGGTCCATTTCAAATATGCAAAAAATGGTAGAAGAATTCAACATAATGAAACACTCTCTCGTGCCTGAACATATTAGGCTTACTGAGGAAGAGAAAAAAACTTTGCTGTCCGAACATAATTTAAGATTAAATCAATTACCCATGATTCTATTAAGTGATTCTGCTATTCAACATTTGAAAGCAGAAGTTGGTGATATCATAAAAATTATTAGAGAAAGTCATACTACTAAAAAACAAGATTTTTACAGGGTGGTCGTTCATGGTTAAAGAATACAAAGAGATTATAAAAAAGTATTTTGAAGAGCATTCCTTTATTGAATCCAATATAAGATCTTTTAATGAATTTTTAGATAAGGTATTACAAAAAATTGTTGATGAAGTTGGTGAAATTGTTCCAACAATTATTCCTCAAGAATATGAAAATTTTAAAATTAAGTTTAACAAAATAAGAGTAGAGAAGCCACAAATAACTGAAGCAGATGGTTCAAAAAGAGACTTGTATCCAATGGAGGCAAGATTAAGAAAGTTAACCTACTCTGCCCCAATTATATTGGATGTTTCAACATACATAAATGATGTTCAAAGAGAAAGCTTTACTCTTCAAGTTGGAAGAATGCCTATTATGATTAGATCAAAATATTGTCACTTATTCGGATTAAAGAGAGATGAGTTAATTGAAAAAGGAGAAGACCCAGATGATTTTGGAGGATATTTTATTTTGAATGGTAATGAGAGAGTTTTGATTACTGTAGAAGATTTGGCGTCTAATAAATTCTTTATTAAGAAAGGGGGAGTTGGTCCAAGTCTTTACGTTGGTAAATTATTTTCTGAAAGGGAAAATTACAGAATACCTCACACTGTTGAGCAAATGAAAGATGGAATATTAAATCTAAGTTTTGCAAGATTTTTTAGAGTTCCAGTTATTCCAATAATTAAAGCGCTTGGTGTTACAAAAGATCAAGATATTATGGAGATGATTGGATCTGAAATTGGTGTGGACGATATTTTGGTAAATTTATTTTCTGCTGTTGAAATTAAAAATCAAGCTGAGGCTGTTGATTATTTAGCTAAAAGAATTGGCATTATGCAAAAGGACTTTTTAGAAGAAAGAACTTTTGAGCAGTTGGATAGATATTTGTTACCCCATATTGGTTCTGATGCTAAAGATAGAATGGCTAAAGCACGTAATTTATGTAAGTTAATTAAGAAATTCTTATATGTTATTAATGGTGCTGCAGATTTATCTGATCAAGATCATTATTCTAATAAAAAATTAAAGATGGGTGGAGACCTTTTAGAAGACTTATTTAGAATTAATTTAAGAGCACTTGTTCAAGATGTTTTATATAATTTCCAAAGATTGGTTAAGAGGGGAAAGTTCACTTCTGTTAAAATAATTATTAGGGACCAATTATTAAGTTCGAGAATTAAGAGTGCTATGGCAACAGGTACTTGGCCAGGCGGAAGAACGGGTATTAGTCAGAATATTTCAAGAACTAATGCTATTGATACGATGTCACACTTACAGAGAGTTGTTAGTTTGTTAACATCTACACAAGAGAATTTTGCTGCAAGAGCATTACACAGTACACATTGGGGAAGGTTATGTCCTACTGAGACTCCTGAAGGTACTCCGATTGGTTTGAGAAAGAACTTGGCTATGTTGGCCGTTATATCCAGGGAGCTTTCAGAAGATAAAGTTAAGAAAATTTTAGGGGGAACTTCACTAAAACAATTATAAGATGGTTGACGTATATTTGAATGAAAAATTTATTGGAACCGTTGATAATGCTAGTGAGTTCGTTGATGATTTAAGAAAACAGAGAAGGGAAAATAAAATTCCCAGTGAATTAAATGTTAGATATGTTGAAGAATTTAATGAAGTTTATATTGATTCTATCAAAGGAAGATTAAGAAGACCTTTGATTCTTGTTGAAGATGGCGTTTCAAAATTAAAAACTGAACACATTGAAGCTTTGAAAAAAGGAGAAATTAAATGGGTAGAACTTATTGAGCAAGGGGTTCTTGAATACTTAGATGCTGGAGAAGAAGAAAATGCTTATGTTGCTTTAAATGAAGAAGAATTGACTAAAAAACATACTCACTTGGAAATTAGTCCAGTTGCTATCATGGGATTAGTTACTAGTTTAGTTCCTTACTCAAATTTTGGTAGTTCATCAAGATTAATCAGGGGAAGTAAAATTCAAAAGCAGTCTTTAGGATTGTATGCTGCAAATTTCTTATTAAGAATGGATACGGATGCAAGTATCTTGCATTATCCCCAAAAACCAATTGTTAAATCATTTATGCATGATGTTTTCAAATATGATGAATTCCCGTCTGGACAAAATCTGATTATTGCTGTTATGAGTTATGAAGGATATAACATGCAGGACGCAGTAATTTTGAATAAAGGTAGTGTTCAGAGAGGGGTTGGAAGATCCACATTTTATCATCCTTATTCTTTGGAAGAAGTTAGATATTCTGGAGGATTAATGGACGAGGTTGGTGTCCCCGATAAAGAAATTAAAGGGTATAAATCTGAGAAAGATTATAGATATCTTGAAGATGATGGTATAGTTTATCCAGAATCTAAACTTGGGGCAGAAGATGTTATTATTGGTAGAACAAGTCCGCCTAGATTCCTGAGTGGTGCTGATGAATTTAATATTGCAGCAACTACTAGAAGAGAAAGCTCTGCTTTCCTTGGAGAGGGAGCGAAAGGGGTTGTTGATGGTGTCTTTTTGACGGAAAGTGAAGAAGGTAACAGATTAGTACAAGTTAGATTAAGAGAGCAAAGAATTCCAGAAATTGGAGATAAGTTTGCTTCTAGACATGGACAGAAAGGAGTTATTGGATTATTAGTTCCCAATGAAGATATGCCATTTAGTGAAAATGGAATTACTCCGGATGTTATTTTCAGTCCACACAGTATTCCTTCAAGAATGACTGTATCCCACTTATTAGAAATTTTAGCAGGAAAATATGGTTCGTTAGCAGGTAAGAGAATTGATGCTACTGCTTTTGATGCTCCAGAAGAGGGCGAAATCAGAAAAGACCTTTTAGAATTAGGTTTTAGAGAAGATGGTACTGAAACTTTCTATAATGGATTAACTGGTGAAAGATTTAAGGCTAAAATTTATGTTGGTAGTATTTATTATTTGAAATTGAAGCATATGGTTGCAAACAAACTTCATGCAAGAGCTTCTGGAAGAGTTCAGTTGTTAACTAGACAACCGGTTGAAGGAAGAGCTATGGGTGGAGGATTGAGACTTGGAGAAATGGAGAAAGATTGTTTAGTAGCACATGGTGCATCTATGTTATTAAAAGAAAGATTTGATTCTGATAAAAATATAGTTTATGTTTGTGAAGATTGTGGTTTGATTGGTAGTTGGAATGCTTACAAGAATGGTCCTTCTTGTCCAAGATGCGGCGAATCAAGCAAAGTTTCTACAATTGAATTGAGTTATGCATTTAAATTATTGTTAGAAGAGATAAAGAGTATGGGAATATTCCCAAAAATAAAGTTGAAGGGGAGATTTTAGATGAAAGAATTCGCTGATAAAAAAATTGAATCAATTAGGTTTGGTTTATTTACTCCTCAAGAACTTAAAAAAATCTCAGTTGCTAAGATAATAACTCCTGAATTGTATGATCGTGAAGGTTATCCTGTTGATGGGGGTTTAATGGATATTCGTATGGGTGTTATTGATCCAGGATTGAGATGTAAAACATGTGGTCAAAAATTAATAGAATGCCCAGGACATTTTGGTTTTATGGATTTAGCTAGACCAGTATTGCATATTAATTATTTAGATATCATTGTTAATTTGTTAAGAACAACTTGTAAAGATTGTGGAAGATTATTGGAGTCTGATGAGAAAATACAAAAACATTTGAAAAATTTAGAGATTGCAGAGAATGAAAAAAGAACTAAAGATAAAGAAAAGATAATCAGAGCATTTGTTACAAAGTTGAAAAATATTAAGAAATGCCCACATTGCCAGGTAAAACAACCAAAAGTTACATTAGAAAAACCCACTACTGTTTTAGCTGATGGAAAAAGAATTACTCCTACAGATATAAGGGCAAGGTTGGAAAGGGTAGAGGACAGAGATTTGATTTCTATAGGAATGAATCCAAAAGATGCAAGGCCGGAATGGATGGTTTTAACAGTTTTGCCAGTTCCTCCAGTTACAATTAGACCAAGTATTACTTTAGAAAGTGGAGAGAGAAGCGAAGATGATTTAACACATAAGTTGAGTGATATAGTTAGAATTAATCAAAGATTATTTGAAAATATAAATGCAGGGGCTCCTGAGATTATTATTGAAGATTTATGGGATTTATTGCAGTATCATGTTACAACCTTTTTTGACAATGCTGTTTCACAACTTCCTGTTGCTAGACATAGAAGTGGTCAACCCTTGAAGACTCTTACTGAGAGAATAAAGAGTAAAGAAGGTAGGTTTAGACACAATCTTGCTGGTAAAAGAGTTAATTTTTCTGCGAGAACAGTTATTAGTCCTGATCCAAAACTTAAATTTAATGAAGTCGGTATTCCTAAGTCAGTTGCTATGGAATTAACTATTCCTGTAAGAGTTACTGAATGGAATGTTGATTGGTTGAAGGAATTTATTAAAAATGGTCCAAGAGTTTATCCTGGAGCAAATTATGTTGTTAGACCAGATGGAAAGAAGAAAAAGATTACGGAAGATATAGTTGAAGTTTTATTGGAAGAATTACAACCGGGTTATGTTGTTGAAAGGCATTTATTGGACAAAGATATTTCGATATTTAATAGACAGCCTTCATTGCATAGAATGAATATTATGGCACATAAAATAAGAGTTTTACCTGGAAAAAGCTTTAGATTAAATCCTGCGGTGTGTACTCCTTATGCTGCTGACTTTGATGGAGATGAGATGAATCTGCATATTCCTCAAACTGAAGAGGCTAGAGCTGAAGCTGAAATATTAATGAGCGTTGAGAAACACATTATTAGTCCTAAGAATGGTTTGAATGTTATTGGATCAATTGAAGATGCTATCTCTGGAATATTTTTATTGACTAAAGATTTAATATTGAAGAAGAGTCAGGCTGTTCAATTATTAATGTCTATTGGGGTTTATGATGAAAAAAGGTTTAAAGAATTTAAGGAAAAAGTTTCTGGAAAAGAAATATTTAGTGTGTTATTGCCTGTAGATTTAGATTTTATCTGGCATACTGAAAAAAATGATGTTATAATTAAAAATGGAACCCTATCCAAAGGATATATTGATAAGGTTACTATTGGAGAAGGAAATGGTACATTAATTAGATCTTTATATTCAAAATATGGTGATGAATCAGGTATTGAATTTTTGAGTTCTGTTTTCAAATTAGGAATTGCTACTTTATTGAAATTAGGGTTTACAACTTCAATTTCTGATACTGATTTACCCAAAAGTGTAAAAGAAAGAAAGGCTAAAGAAATTGAGAAAGCTTATGAAAGAGTTAATGAATTAATTAAGGAGTTTGAGGGGGGGAAGTTAGAAGTCTTGCCTGGATATACTGCTGAAGAAAGTTTAGAAATTAGGATTAGTGAAGTTTTAAATAAGGTTAGAAATGAAATTGGAAAACAAGTAAGTGCGGGAATTTCTGAAGAAGGAAACTCCACTTTGATTATGGCAAATTCTGGTGCTAAAGGTAGTTTGTTAAATCTAAGTATGATGGCCGCGTCTGTAGGTCAGCAGTCTTTAGGTGGTGGAAGAATTAGGGGTGGCTATAAGAAGAGAAGTTTATCTGTTTTTGAGAAAGGAGATAGGGGTCCAAAAGCTGGAGGATTCATAAAGAATGGTTATAAAGATGGGATGTCCCCTACAGAGTATTTCTTTGGTGCTATGACTGGAAGGGATGGTCTGATGGATACTGCTTTGAGAACGCCTAAATCTGGTTATTTGTATAGAAGATTAGCTAATGCTTTACAAGATATGAGAGTCGAATATGACAGTACTGTTAGAGATGCTGAGAAAAACATTATCCAATTTAAATATGGGGATGATGGAATTGATGTTTCAAAAAGTGATGGTGGAACAATTAATGTTAAGAAGATTATTGCTCAAATAAAAGGAAAATAAAATGGTAGACATATACAAACAATTCGAGGAAGATTTGCCTATTCCAGTTATTGAGGAAGTTAAGAGGCAAGCAGAGGAGAGTAAGTTAACTTCTGCTCAAGTTAAGAAAGCCCTTGAAGAAACAAAGAAAGAGTATGAGAATTCTTTGATTTCTCCCGGTGAATCGATTGGAATTGTTACTGCAGAATCTATTGGTGAACCTGGTACGCAGATGATTTTGAATGTTTTCCGTATGGCAGGAGTTGCCGAAGTTCAAGTTACAAGAGGACTTCCTAGATTAATTGAGATTCTAGATGCAAGAAAAGAGCCTTCTACTCCATCTATGCTTGTTTATTTGAAAAATGAGTATACAAAAAATGAAAAAAGTATTAGAAAAATTGCTAGTTTTATTAAGCAAATGACTTTGGAAGAAATTAGTTCGGAGTTTGCATTAAATATGATGAAAGGTTCTATTGAAGTTACTTTAGATTTGAAGAAATTTAGAGATTTAGGATTTAAGAAAAATGAAGTGCTTGAAGTATTGGTAGATAAGTTAAAAGATATTAATGTTAAAGAATCAAAAAATGGATTTATTTTAGAATCTTCTAAGGGGGATGTTGATTTGTCTAATTTATATAAAGTGAAACAAAAGGCAAAAAATGTAATTGTTAGAGGAATTACTGGAGTTACACAAGTTTTACCAACGAAAAGAGAAAATAGATATGTGATTATGTGTGCTGGTTCAAATTTGAAAGAAGTTTTTAAAATGAAGGAAGTTGATGCAAAATTAACAATTTCTAATAATCTGTTTGAGATAGCTGATATATTAGGTGTTGAAGCTGCAAAACAAGCCATTATTAATGAAATATGGGATGTTTTGGAAAATCAAGGACTAGATATTGATATAAGGCATGCAATGTTTTTATCAGAACTTATGACCCATAATGGGGTTGTTAAAGGAATTACCCGTGGAGGAATCTCGGGTGAAAAAGAAAGTGTATTGGCAAGGGCTAGTTTTGAAACTCCTCTGAAACATATTGTTAAAGCAAGTTTAAGAGGGGAAGTAGATCACATAAGAAGTGTTATTGAAAATGTTATGATAAACCAACCAATTCCAGTTGGAACGGGTTTACCGGGCTTGGTTGCTAAAATAAGAGATACAAAGGGTAAGAAAAAATGAGTTTAGAAAATTTAAGAAAGGCAATAAAAGATGGGAAATTAGTTATAGGTAGTGAGAAGACTGAAAAGCTTTTGAAGAAAGGTGGTGCAAAGGAAGTTTTTGTTGCAAGTAATTGTGATGAAGATTTGAAAGAAAGGTTAAAGACATATGCCGAGATTTCGGATTGTAAGTTTAATGTTCTGAAAGAAAATGCAAATGACATTGGAGCTATTTGTAAAAAACCTTTTTCTATATCGGTTTGTTGTTATTAAAATGGTAAAGATTAATCAAGAAAGTATGAAAATAATCACTTTGTTTGAAAATAAGACTAGATCCAATGTTAAAGATTTCTTTGAGTATAATGATATCCTAATTTTTATTGTTAAGGAAGGCCAAGCTAGTAAGGCAGTAGGTAAGAATGGGATTAATGTGAAGAATCTTAGTAATTTATTAAGGAAAAAAATTAAGGTTGTTGAATTTAATTCTCAACCAGTTAGTTTTATAAAGGGTTTTATTTACCCAATTGGTGCTGAAGAGATTACTCAAGAAGAAGGAGTAATTGTTATCAAAGTGGCTTCAACAAGGGAAAAAGGTCTTTTGATAGGCAGAGAAAGTAGAAACTTGAATAAATTAAAAGAAATCGTCAAGAGATATTACGGTATTGAAGAAATAAAAATTAATTAAAATGGGAAGAAAATCTAAGGGACTTGGTTCGGCTTCGAAGCTGAAAAAAAGAAGAGTTGTATCTAGATGGAAAGATGTTTATTTTAAGAAGAAAGCTTTGGGGTTGAAGAAAAAATCAGATCCTTTGAGTTCAAGTCATCAGGCAAAGGCTATTGTTTTGGAAAAAGTTCAAAGAGAAGCAAAACAACCTAACTCAGCATTAAGGAAATGTGTTAAATGTCAGCTTGTTAAGAATGGAAGAAAAATAACTGCTTTTGCACCTTTGGAGAATGCTATTAAGATGATTGATGAACATGATGAAGTTTTGGTAGAATGTATTGGCGGAACTAAGGGAAGAGCTAAAGGTGATATCCCTGGAATTAGATGGCAAGTTATCAAGGTTAATGATCAAAGTTTGAAAGCTTTAGTAAAAGGAAAGATTGAGAAGGGAAGAAGATGAAGTTATTTAATACATGGGATATTAGTACTGTTAAAGTTCAAGAAGAAGCACTTAAACCATATATTTTTATTAATCCGGTTTTGGCTCTTAGGAGTGGCGGAAGGGCTGCTTCTGGTCAGAGAGTTTGGGTTCAGAAAACTAATATTGTTGAAAGATTAATGAATAAATTGATGGTCCCCGGGCATAGGGGAAAAAAACATAAGTTGAGTTCTTATCATTGTACTGGAAAATCATGTAATGTTTATAAAATTGTTAAAGAAGCATTTGATATAATTGAGAAAGAAACTAAAGAAAATCCTATTCAAGTTTTTGTTAAGGCTGTAGAGAATGGTGCTCCTCGTGAAGAAGTTACTGGAATTGAATATGGTGGAGCAAGATATTCTAAAGCTGTTGATATTTCTCCTTTACGTAGAGTTGATTTAGTTTTGAGATGGATGGTTCAAGGTTCTTATGGTAAATCTTTTAATTCTAAAAAGAAAATTGCCAAAACACTTTCTGAAGAGATTTTAAATGCCTATAAACTTGATCAAGGAAGTAATGCAATTTCTAAAAAATTAGAGTCGGAAAGACAATCAGATTCTAGTCGGTAAATAAACTATTTTTTTAAGTAAACTGGTATATTTATTATTCCTAAATTTCTTAGACGTTAAGCCATGCAGAGCTAACAAATAAGAAAATTATTCCTACTACTAACATTGAATAATATATTGGTTTTGACCATTTAATTATTTTCTTTCCGTCTAAAGGTCCTAGTGGGATCATGTTGAATAATGCGATTAATGAATTTATGAAGGCTCCGTAGTAAATGAATAAATTGTCTATTCCTAAGAAGAATAAGGCTAGGAAAATAAACGCTAATGCTAAATTTACTATTGGTCCCGCTGCCGATATTTTTCCGTTTTTTTCTTTAGTCATATAATATCCATGAATCATTACTGCTCCGGGAGCAATAAATATAACTCCTAAAAAACTTATTAAAATAGCTAGGATTAACATTGGATCATATGATCTGAACTCTGCCAAGAATTTGTATTTCTGAGCCATAAATTTATGCCCCAGTTCATGTAGTAAAAAACCTATCCCCACAGTAAATGCTGCAATTAATAAATATGTTGAAAATTCTGGTGAGAATAATGATACAAGGTTATCTTTTGCTATGTATATTCCGAAAGCTATTGAAATTGCTATCCATGCTTTTACTAAATCAAATATTTCTTTTTCAGAGAAATTCATTAGTTTGTTTTTAGTAAGCTATTTAAATATGTTTTGGAAGGTTATTTCTATGGAAGATTGTCCGGATTGTGGATTTAAGTTACATAAGGGTCAACATAAGTTTAATGATGGTTTGTATTCTGTTTGTTATTGTAAAAAATGCGGGTTTCGTGAAGAGAAGCCTTTATAAACCGTTTATTTTTCTGAATTTTAGAAAATGTATAAATTTAAAGATTTAGATGAGAGGGTCCAACGGAACCCTGGAAGTTATATTGAGTGCAAACCTTTGGCCCCTGAAGAAACATCTAATCCCTTGGAGTATTTGTATTCTTTTTCTTATGAGTTAGATGGAAGATTGATTGGAAGTTCTGATATGGTTGTTGATATAAACTGGGGAGAGGTTATGTGGAGTAGCTTTTTCCCTTTTACCCATTTATCCGGGGCCAGAAATAAAGGTTTGGGTACTTTGACTCATGTTGTTACTTTGGAAACTTTGGAGTTAGCTACAAAAGCTGACTTGGGTGTTTGTGTGAGAAATTTTTCGGTTGGCCATCTTTTAGATATAGAGAAACCTAGATTAACACAATTGGAAAAAATGGGGATTAGGTGGAATGGAATGATTCCTTATGATGAATATTTAAAGAAGTCTAGAGAGTATGCAAGAAGAATTGGTGTTCTTTAACAATTACTCCATAAACCTTTTTTTAATCTAATTGCTTCGGCTTCTGAACGTGCTAATATTCTATATTTTGAAGTATCGTCCTTATACTTGTGGTAGCATTTCGCAAATCCATTTTCTACTAAATGTTGGTTAATTAATAAATCATCTAGATAAATATATCTTAATAATCTTCCATAGTTTCCTCTGTTTGTTATATCTTGTTGTATGTAAATTTCTTTGTTTAAAATTAATCTTGCTAATTCATCTTTGGCTTCCTGGTAATAACATTCATCTGTTTCAGGAGTATTCACTCCAGAGAATCTTAGTCTTTCTGTTTTACCATCAATTATTATGTCTGCTGTATCTCCGTCAATTACTTTTGTAACTAAATATGGTCCGTCTAATGGATGTTCTGTTTCTAAAATTGTTTCTTCAGTATATGTACAAGAAGAAATTAGGATTAAAACTATGATGAATAACAGTTTTTTCATAGTTTTTGTAGTGTGATAATATTTTTAAAGATTGAGTATTTCTTATTAATTAAAGTGAGTACTGTTATATCTGATGAGATGGCCACAAATGATTTAGAGAATGTATTGAGTGAGTCTGATTTTGAAGAAATTGGATTAAAGATTCAAAGAATTCATCCACACGATAAAGAAAAATTTCGTCGCGCTATTTTTGAGTATATGAATAATGGAACTTGGTTAGCTCGTACGGGGATTGGAAAAGAAGTTCCTGAAGATTCTGCTGCCCTTATTGAAGCCTATGTTTATTTGAGAATAATTGAGAAAAAACGCGTTGATATTGTTGATAAAAAATTATTTGTTTATAATTGATTTCCGAAATGTTTATAAATTAAACTTTTTCTCTTCACCATACTATGGCGGACAAAACAACAGAAAGTATACAAAAAATTATGATTCAACCTGAGAAGATTAGAAATATTGCTATTGCAGCACATATTGATCATGGGAAAACTACTTTCTCTGACAATTTATTAGCTGGGGCAGGAATGCTTTCAGAAAACTTGGCTGGAGAGCAAAGAGCACTAGATTTCCATACAGATGAATCTGAAAGAGGTATTACTATTGATTCTGCTTCTGTTTCTATGCTTCATACTGTTGATAATGTTGACCATTTAATTAATTTGATAGATACTCCTGGACATGTTGATTTTGGGGGGGATGTTACCAGAGCAATGAGAGCGGTTGATGGTGCTGTTGTTTTATGTTGTGCTGTTGAAGGAATTATGCCACAGACTGAAACTGTTTTGAAACAAGCCCTAAGAGAAAGGGTGAAGCCGGTTTTATTTATTAATAAAGTTGATAGATTAATTAAGGAAGTTAAACTAACTCCGGAAGCTATGCAAAAAAAGTTTGTAGATATTATAACTCATATTAACAAGTATATAGAACAAATTGCTCCAGAAGAACTTAAGGAGAAATGGAAAGTTAACATTCAGGATGGTTCTGTAGCTTTTGGTTCGGCATTTCACAATTGGGGAATTTCTTTACCTTATATGCAGAAAAAAGGAATTACCTTTAAAGATATTATTGATGCTTATGAAAATGGTACTCAAAAAGAATTAGCTAAGAAGGCTCCTATTCACGAAGTTGTTTTAGACATGACTATTAAACATCATCCAAATCCTCAAGATGCTCAGAAATATAGAATACCAAAAATCTGGCATGGAGATATTGAAAGTCCTGAAGGAAAAGCTTTGTCAAATTGTGATCCAAAAGGAAATGTGGGTTTGATTGTTACAAAAATAGTTGTTGATAAACATGCTGGCGAAGTAGCAACAGGAAGATTATTTTCTGGAACTGTTAGGCCGGGTGATGAAGTTTATTTAAATATGGCTAAGAAGAAAGTTAGGTTACAACAAGTTTCTGTTTACAAAGGTGCGCAAAGAACTATGATGGATGAAATTCCGTGCGGGAATATTGTTGGTTTAGTTGGTTTGAGAGATACTTTTGCAGGAGAAACAGTTTCAAGCCATGAGATGACTCCCTTTGAAGAAATTAAACATATTTTTGAGCCGGTTATTACAAAAAGCATTGAAGCTATGAGGGCCGCTGATTTGGCTAAGTTAATTGAAGTTTTAAGACAGGTTGGTAAGGAAGATCCAAGTATTAAGGTAGAGATTAATGAAGAAACCGGAGAAAATTTAATTTCAGGTATGGGAGAATTACATTTAGAGATTATTGAAAATAGAATTAAAAATGAGAAAGGATTAGAGGTTAAAACAAGTCCTCCAATTGTTGTTTATAGAGAAACTGTTGGAAAGATAGGTAATGAAGAAGAAGGAAAGAGTCCAAATAAGCATAATAAATTCTATATGATTGTTGAACCTTTAGAAGATAATATTTTTGAGGCTATTAAGTCTGGAGATTTACCTGAAGGAAGAGTAAAGAAGAAAGATAGAAATATCATTGATAAGTTAGTTGAACTTGGTTTAAATTCGAAAGATTCTCAAAGGTATAGGCATATCTATAAAGGGAATGTTATGGTTGACGATACGAGAGGAGTTGTTCATATTGGAGAAGTTATAGAAATGATTATGGATGGTTTTGAGCAAGTTATTAATGCAGGACCATTGGCTAGAGAGCCGTGTGCTAAGATGAGAGTTAGAATTATGGATATGAAACTGCATGAAGATGCAATTCATAGGGGTCCAGCTCAAGTTTATCCGGCAATTAGAGAGTCTATAAAGCATAGTATGGCTACTGCTAATCCCGGAATTTTAGAACCTGTACAAATTATGCAGTTTGATAGTCCTTCTGAATATTTGGGTAATTTAAGTGCTATGATTCAGAATAAAAGGGGACAACTAATTGATGTTGATCAACAAGGCGAGCATATTTCTGTTAAGTCAAAATTGCCTGTTGCTGAAATGTTTGGAATTGCTTCTGAATTAAGAAGTGTTACTTCTGGCCGTGGTAGTCAGTACTTAGTTGATCAGATGTTTGAAATCTTGCCTGCTAATTTACAGAAGGAAGTTATTAAAAAAATTAGGCAAAGGAAAGGTTTAGGCGATAATGAGTAGTAAGCTTTATAAATAGAGAATTTTTGATTCTATCTCTTATTTAAAAATGGATTTCAACGAAGCAATAGGATACTATATGAACGGAGCCAGTAGAGAAGGTTCTGGAGGAAATAGCAGACATCATGCTAGTGACGTGTCTTTTAGTGAAAGGTTGCCTCATGGGGGAGGTTTAGCTGAAAGATTGAAAAACCCTGATTTGGCAAAAAAGGCTTTTGGAGAACTTCATTGGGAACTAATTGCCCAATTTGGACATAATTTATCTAGGGATGTTTGTGATACTGGTATTAGAGAGGATATTTTTTTGAGAGATTTAGCGATTGTTGTAGACGATTCTTATTATGTAGAAATAGTTAGAAAAGTTCTCAACGTTAAGGGATACGACTTTGCTTCCCCATCAAGAAGAGAACAATTTGAAGAAGATTGGGAAAGAGCGTATATACTTGATGAGAGATTTAGGGTTGCTTTTGATGCAAAATATGTTGAGAAATCTGAAGATGAGAGAAATAGGGCGGAGCTACCTTCTGTTAGGAGCCAGATAATATATGAACCCATGCTTGATGAAACGGGCAGAGTTATTTTTGACAGGCAAGGTAAAGAAACAAAGAAAGAGATGTATGGGTGTATTACCACCTTTCGTGGTTTCTTATACGATGAGTTAGAGTAAAACTTGACTAATCTTTTAAAACAACAAGAAAAATAACATTCCTATACTAGCAAAAAATAAACCTACTTTTAATGAAGGTATAAAAGATAAAATAACTAATGTTATAGAGACTCCTAAGTTAATTGATATTTCTCTAAATAAAATATATCTTGGATCTTTTTTTGCTTTGTCATATGTTATTGCGTTAAATGCTGACGTTGTTGAAGTTCTAGAAATTCCGTAAAAGGAATCTACAAAAAATGCTTGCGTTATTGTTTGTATAAATGCTCTTATTAACCAGGTAATTGAAGTTAGGACTGCCCCCAGTTTTAGAATTAACTTTCTATGTAAGTTGGAATATTTCCCAGTTAGATATATAGCAACAGAAGAGAAAATTAAAGCCAGAGTGTAAATCAGTCCTAGGGAAGTGTAACTTCCTTTTACTATAAAAAATAATATCAGGGGCCAGACAACCCCTCTTACTCCCCCTTCGACTCCATGCCCAAAAAAGGCTAAAAAATCTTTAAGCTTTCTTTTATTAAAAGTGTTTTTTAAATTAAATCCTTTTTTATCATGAAAATCTTTTGAAGATATTAACGGAAGTGTTGAAAGAAGAAGTATTATCGAAACTATCACAAATAGTGGTTTAAATCCAAAAAAGGTTAGTATTACGCCTCCCGTTAATGGACCTATTGCCGAAAATAGGGATCTTACTATAAAGCTTTTTGATATTTCGCTCCCTCTTTTTCTCTTATGAGTTATTTTTGAGAAATCTATATGGTAGCCAGTCCAAAATAATGAATTTGTTATTCCGAATAAGACAGCTATTACTGCAAGTGGCCAGTTTCGGGTGGCTAACGTGTAGAGAAAAAAGTAGAAAACTACCAGGAAAGGCACACTCATGAAGATTAAATATTTAAATCCCCGTTTTGAACCAATTTTTGCTGCAGGAATTACCAATATAGCATGCATGAAATAAGAGAGTGCGAAGAAGAGAAGTATTGTTTTTACGGGGTAATCAAGGTTTAATAAATATAAGGGTATAAAGATGTTTATCATGGAAATAGCCAAGGATCTTAGGCCAGCATTGAAATATAATTTGTTTATTTCCCCTTTTAGAAGGAATGGCAGTGTTATGTGCATATGCATAGTTATTCTTTGGTTTTTTTATTTATAAATTTTAGTAGAAACATTTATAAACAGTCAATTTTTCACTTATCTTACTAATACTCATTTATGGAGGAAAGAATAATGGCTAAAGAAAAACCACACATTAACATTGTATTTGTTGGTCATGTTGATCACGGAAAGTCTACTGCAGTTGGTAGATTAATGTTTGACTCAGGAAATATTGACGAGCAAGCAATGAGAAAATTAAAAGATAAGGCTGAAGAGTTAGGAAAGGGCGGGTTTGAATTCGCTTTTGTTATGGACAACTTAAAAGAAGAGAGAGAAAGAGGGGTTACAATTGATTTAAGTCATAAGAAATTTCTAACAAGTAAATTTGAATATACTGTTATTGATGCACCAGGACACAGAGATTTTATTAAAAACATGATAACTGGAGCAAGCCAGGCCGATGTCGGTGTTTTGGTTGTTGCAGCTACAGACTCTGTTATGGCACAAACAAAGGAACACGTTTTCTTGTGTAAAACTTTGGGCGTTAATCAGTTAGCTGTTTTGGTTAACAAAATGGATGCTGTTGATTATGCAGAAGATAAATACAATAAAGTTAAAGAAGATGTTTCTAATTTATTGAAAAGTGTAGGATATAACCCGGATGAAGTTCCTTTTATTGCAGCAAGTGCATTACAAGGGGATAACATTGCTAAGAAATCTGATAAGATGGATTGGTATAAGGGACCTACCGTATTAGAACAATTAGATGTTTTCAAAGAACCTGAAAAACCAACTGGTTTACCTTTGAGATTACCAATCCAAGATGTGTATAACATTGCAGGTATTGGTGTCGTTCCTGTTGGAAGAGTTGAAACTGGAGTCATGAAAATTGGTGACAAAGTTACAGTTGTTCCTGCAAGAGATGGTAAGGGAGTTTCAGGCGAGTGTAAGACTATTGAAATGCACCACGAACAAGTTAAGGAAGCAATTCCTGGAGATAACATTGGTTTCTCGGTTAGAGGAATAGGTAAGAAAGATATAGCTAGGGGAGATGTTTTAGGAAGAGCAGATAATCCGCCAACTTTGGCTAAGGAATTTACCGCAAGAATTGTTGTTTTGAACCACCCTTCGGTTTTGACAGCAGGATATACACCTGTATTCCACATACATACCGCACAAGTTGCATGTCAGATTACTGAAATATTGCAGAAATTGAACGCAGCTACTGGTGAAGTATTGGAAGAAAAACCAGATATGTTGAAGAATGGTGAAGCAGCATTAGTTAAGATTGTTCCTACAAAACCATTAGTAATTGAGAAGTCAACAGAAATACCACAAATGTCAAGATTTGCAATTAGAGATGCAGGTCAGACAGTTTCAGCTGGTATGTGTATTGATTTAGTTAAAAAGGAGTAATCCTTTCTTTTTTCTTTTTTTAGTTAAATTTTTTCTATAAATTACTCTACCCAAAATAACCACTATTTCTATATAAAAAATCAATGTATAAAAAACACCTGTAAGATTGACAAAAGAAAAAGATTTATTAACAAGGAAAACTTTTTTGAAGTTATGAAAGAGAAATGTTATATAACTTCAACGAAAACAACACATAAGCATAGAAAAAAAGAGATTATTGGGCCTTGTGGTCCTTGCTCTTTTATTAATTTAACAAGAGCAAAGGGCAATTTTGAATTTGAAAAAAAATTAGCTGAAATGGGCAGATTGAAACCATTCCATGCAAGTGGGTATACTGCCTTTTTAGTATGGGGAAATAAATTCAAAAAAGATTTTATTGTCTTTACTTCATCAAAAAAGGTTAGCAACAAAAAATTTAATTTAATGATTAGATACGAAAAAATACCGAGTGATAAAATAGAAAAATTTAAGGCAATGGCAAAAAAAAGACATGAAAGTATAAATAACAAATTTTCAAATCAAATTAAGCCTTTGCGAAATCCTTTGCTCAAATTGAATGAACTCCTTGAAAAAGGGCATAGGGTCGCGGTTTTGACTTCTGATTTTTATTTTCACAAGGATAATCCTGTTCCCCACTGGATTGTGGCATTCAAAAGAGAGAAAAATAAATACTGGTTTTGTGACTCTTCTAATGGAATAATATCCTTGACTAAGAAACAATTAGAAACAGGTTGGGCAATAAACAAGAGAGAAGGTTTTTCTGCCCAGTTGGTAACATATATTGTCTAATAAACTAATGTATTAATGGATAAATTGTTAATCTTGCCAAGTAAAATACTTTTATAAATTCCTTTTATTTCTACTTTATGATGGGATTTGCTGATTTTTTTAGGAAAAGAAAAAAAGTAGTTGAAGAGATTAAAGAACCGGAAAAGATTGCTTTTGATGATATTGAAAATTTTATTGGGAGTAAAAGAAAAGAGATTAATGGTAGGGAGAAAGAAATTTTTGTTTTGATTGAGAGTAAAACCAAAATATTCGTTGATGGGTTTAGTGAAAAGATAAATGTTCTGGAAAATAAGGGCGATGGATTAAAAAAAACCGAAGATAAGATTTATTCAATTGTGAAAGGCAATCTTAGTTATTACATTGTACGTGTGAGGAGATTTATTGAAGATATAAATAATTTGAAGGAGGAAGATTTTGGAGAGTTTATTGACAAAATAAATAAACTTCTTTTAGATTTTAACAAAAAATCGCACATGAGTTATCAAAAAATTTCTCTTATGCTTGGAGAGGAAATGGCAGATATAGGGAGACATATAAATGATTTTTCCAAGTATTTAACTACCTTATTTAATGAAAATAAAGATATTATTGATTCCTCGAAAGTAATTTCTTCTGTTGAATCAAATTTGGCCGATTTTAATGAAGTTAAGAATACTCTTAGTGTTGTTAATGGGAGAATTACATCTTTAGGTGAGAAAATAAGGGAAAATAAAGAAACTGATAAGAAGATTTTAAAGGAGATTGATGAACTTGAAAAAAGTGATAGTTATGTTGAAAATTTAAAGAGAATCGAAGAAAGTAAATTAACTGAAGAAGAATTAGAAAAAGAAGTTTACCAATTAAAGGAATTGATTGATTTTAAGGCACTTGGTAATATTTTTCATGTTAGTGAAGGAAGGATGGAATTGGTTAAGGTACATAAAGAAGATTTTCAAACAAATTTTCAAAAAGATGGAGGAAAAGAGATTTTAAGCTTACTTAATGAAGCTAAATTAAATACCGAGACGATTTCGGTTAAAATACAACAAATTAATGATAAGAAAGGAAAAATGATTAAAAATAAGGGAAAGGTAAAGGAAAATGAGACTGATGATTTGTTATCTAGATCAGAAGGGCTAAAGTCGGAGATTAATAATTTGAATGATGAGAAAATTAAAGAGCTAAAAAGATGTGAAAAATTTGAAACAAGTCAAGAAGAAGTAATAAACCAAATAAAAGAAGAGTTAATTAAATTAAATGTGGTTCTAGGATAATAAACAAAAACCTTTATAAATAGTTAATTTTGTCCAATATAAAATGCAGAAAGCAAAGATAAATCTAGCGAGTCCGGATATTGATAAGTTGAATAGTATCTGTGATAGTATTTGTGAGATTGCTAAAAAAACTAAGACTGAATTCCATGGGCCAATTCCATTGCCAACTAAAAAAATGAAGATAACTACTAGGAAGAGTCCTGACGGAGAAGGAAAGGCGTCTTGGGAAAAATATGAGATGAGAATTCATAAAAGATTAATAGAGCTCGGAGTAGACGAACGTGCTCTTAGACACATTATGAGAGTTCAGATTCCTGAAGGCATCAATATTGAAATTGAGCTTATTGAGTAAAACCGTAATTAAACAGTTTTGTAAATTCTTCTGCGATTGATTCATTTTTTCTCTTTAGTAGCTCGTATATTTTCACATAGTAGCAATAGCTACATATTGACACTTTTCTTTTACATGAGATACATCTGTTTATACCCAATGTGAAGTATTTTAGGTTTGTTGACATGTTTTCTATGTCTTCGTGTAGATGTGGTCTCTTTTTTAGGAATTCTAAAACTCCTTTTTTTAAACAACTTATACAATGTGGATTAGTTATCTCGTATCCACATAAGCTACAGTTACTTTCTATAATTCCACCCCCTGTTTACAAGCCCTAGAAGTTTTTGTAGTCAGTTTAGAAGTTTTGTTGGGTTTGTCAGGACTTGTGATTGTTGTCCTAACAAATCCGTGGAATAAACGGAATGTTAGATATAGTCGGCACTGGGCAAAGTGATATTGTGATTATGTTGCCTCGTACCATACATAGTTATAGTTGATGAAAACTTAAATAGTTTTCTAAAATTAAGTAACTTTTATAAAGTGGTATATTTCTTGTCAGCTTGCCATGTACGGCCGGTTTGTTTATAATATTTAATTTATAATTTAATTTATGGACTTGGCTAAAAGGAATAAAAATAATGTTATTTCAAGATGGAAAAAGGTTCATGATTCAGAAAGAGAAATGATCGTTTATGATTCTAAGTATATTTCTAGGATTTGTGGTTTTTTGGCAGGAGATGGTTGTTTAGTTGAGTCAAGGGGATCTATTAGGTTTTTTCCGGATGATGAATCTCTTATTGGGCCCTATGTTGAAGCTATGAAGAAAGTTTATAATAAAATACCTTCTGTAATAAAAAAGAAGAACCATTATGAGGTTTCTATAACTTCTAAAGTTATGTTTGAAGATCTAGTTAAATATTGTAAATTTAGTACTAAAAAATGGAATCTCCCTCTTGAAATTTTTAAAAGTGATGAAGATATTATTGAGTGGATTAGGGCTTTTTTTGATGCTGAAGCACACGTAAATATGCATGCCAAGAACATAAAAGTAAGTTCAATCAATAAGGATGGTTTGATTGAGGTTAAAGAGGTACTCATTAAACTAGGCATTCATTCAAAGATTTATGAATACTCTCCTAAAAATGAGAGATGGAGTACAAATTATTTGTTGATTATTGGTAGAAAGGCAGATCTCTTAAAATACCGAGAAAATATAGGTTTTAATCACAAAAGCAAGCTGAGTAAACTTTATAAATTGGCTTAATCCATTTCTTTTTATGCCGAGATCGCATAATCTGGTATTGCACAGAACCTTGAAATGTAATAAGTTTAGGGTGTGTAAGCCTGGAATTTAATTTCAGAAAAATACCAGTTAGCCTGGCCCTTCTTGGGCATCTGGGTTCAAATCCCAGTCTCGGCGTATTTATTTTTGAAAATGGCGGAAGATTTTTAAACTAGCTTTATTCTTTTTTTATTGGACGTTTGCCGACGCCCTTTGATTTAGTGTATTAACACGGAGATGAAGAAGGGACACAACAACGTCTTTCATTTTTTTAGTAAGTTTTTTAAACTTAAATTTTAAAATTAAGGTAATGATAATAACAATAGCTATAGTTTTGTCTTTATTGTTTTTTCTAGTTTTTGGTATTTATTTTTCTAGATTGAAAACTGGGAATAAAAAGATGCAGGAGATTTCTGGTTTAATTAGGAAAGGAAGTACTACATTTTTGTATAAAGAGTATAAGATATTGTCTATATTTATTATTTTGATTAGTTTATTTATTGGACTTTTTAATTTTTATTTTGGAGTTTCATTTTTTCTTGGTTCTTTGTTTAGTTTGATTATGGGCAATGTTGGAATGAGAAAAGCAACAAGGGGAAATTTACTCACGGCTGAAGCAGCTAGTAAAGATTTATTTTCTGGATTGAGGGTTGCTTATTATTCTGGGTTGTTTGCAAGTATTTTAGCAATGTTTTTGGGATTAGTTGCCATTTTAGGAATTTATTATTTTGTTCAAAATGTTTATATTTTGTATGGCTTTGCATTTGGTGCATCGCTAGTAGCTTTGTTTATGAGAGTAGGGGGAGGAATATTTACAAAGAGTGCGGATATTTCTGCAGATTTAACTGGGAAAATTGAAAAGAATATGCCAGAAGATGATCCTAGAAATCCTGCTGTTGTTGCAGATTTAGTTGGAGATAATGTTGGAGATGTTGCTGGAATGGCTTCAGATTTGTTTGAATCTTTTATTGCAAGTATTGTTGCTTGTATGGTTATATTGTCTTTTATGGAAATGGATGTTCTTATTCCTTTGAAATTAGTTAGTATTGGAATAATTGCTTGCTTAGCTTCTTTGATTTTTGTTCAATGGAGAAATATTAATAAATCTATTTTAGGAAGTTTGTTTTTTTCAGGATTATTAGTTGCTATTCTAAGTTATTTTTTCATTAATGAATTCATTTTAGTTATTTTATATGGTTTGATTGGAGGAATTTTGATAGGTTATAGCGTGTTTTATTTTACTTCGAGTAGTTTTAGACCAACTAGGGAGATTGCTGAAGCTGCGAAGACTGGTGCGGCTTTGAATGTTTTAAGTGGGTTAAGTAATGGTTTATTATCTACTTCTATTCCTGTTGTTTTTGTAAGTCTGATTATGATTTTATCTTATATGGATAGTGGTTTGTTGGGGATTGCTATTTCCGCGGTTGCTATGTTAAGTGTTATGGGCGTTGTTTTGGCTTCTACTATTTTTGGGAGTATTACTGATAATGCTTCTGGAATTGCTGAGTTTTCTAAATCTAAAAAAGCTAAAATTAATTGTTCTAAATTAGATTCTTTGGGGAATACTACTGCTGCAATTGGAAAAGGTTTTACTATTTCTTCTGCTGCTTTGACCGTTTTATCTTTATTATCTAGTTTTGTTTTGATTAGTGGTATTGAATCTATTGATATTTTTAAGGTTGGAAATATGGTTGCTTTGATGATTGGTGGTTTTGTTCCTTTCTTGTTTTCTTCATTTTTGATAAATGCTGTTCAGAAGATTTCTGGCAAAGTTGTTTTAGAAGTTAGAAGTCAGTTTAAGAGAAAAGTTAAACCAGATTATGAGAAAGTTATTAGTTTGATTACTGGAAGTGCAATTAAAAGAATGTTATATTCTGTTTTGATTGTAATTGCTTTAGTTTTTATTGTTGGTTTTGTTTTGGGTGTTGAAGCTTTGGGTGCTATGATTGCTGGTTCGTTAGTTAGTGCATTTTTACTTGCTGTTTCTTTTGCTAATGCTGGTGGTTCTTTAGATAATGCTAAGAAATTTATTGAAGAAAAAAGATATGGCAGTTTAGAGCATAAGAATGCAATTATTGGTGATGGGTTTGGAGATCCTTTGAAAGATACTGCTGGTCCGTCTTTGAATATATTAATAAAGTTAATGGCCATAATATCATTGTTGTTTGTGTTATTCCTTTAGATACTTTTTTAAATTGAATTTGATTTCTCTTTTTATGTGGGGTACTCGTTGTAAGGAATGTGGATTTGAGGATATGGGCGAGACCGAGGTTGAGAATTATGATTATTTGCAAAGTGGTCTTTCTAATGTTGTTTTATTAAATGGGGCCCATAGTTATAATTGTCCAGAATGTGAGGACGAATACATTAATTTGCCCGATGAAGCGGGGTTGTTGGGAACGATCGGAACTGTTCTTTTAAAGACACTAAGGCCCTTGAAGGGGGTTGAACTAAAATTTTTAAGAAGTAACTCTGGATTGACCCAGGCGGATTTGGTTTCTTTAGTTAGAGGTATAGAAAAACAACCGAGTGTTGCTAGGTGGGAAACACAAGGGGAGGATAAGTTTTTTGAGGCAGGTAGAGTAGAAGATGAATATCTATTAAGAATGATTTTGCTAGAACGATTTTCTAGACATGCTAAGTCTACGGAGGCCGGATTGTTATCTGTTTCGCCGCAACAAAGGTATGATTTAGACAGATTTGGGGATGAATCTTCTGCATTTTTTAGAAAACTTCGGACTCCAGAGGTAAATCGGGAAAGAAATAAGTTAATATTTCGTTTTGAAGGTATTGATGGGAAAGATAATTTTTGGCACTTTGAATCTGATAATCAGAAAAGTTACCCTATTTTTAGTGTAGAAACATAAATTATATAAATCTAAATTTTAAAAGTTAAGCTATATTGGTTAAGTATGTCGTAAAAAAAGGGAAGAAATATTACCCGAGTAGGGATATGAAAAAGAATGCTTGGGTTAATTCTGAGAGTATTTACAGAAAGGCAGATAAGGATCCTATTGGTTTCTGGAAAGATTTAGCGGAGAGAGGAATAGCTTGGGATAAAAAATGGAAAAAGACGTATACTCAAAAGTTGCCGTATTTTTGGTGGTTTAAGGGTGCGAAAGTAAATGCTACATATAATTGTTTAGATAGGCACATTAATATGCATGGTTTGAAAGATGCTATTATTTTTGTTCCGGAACCTAAGGGTCAGAAAGTTAGGAAGATAAGTTATGCTGAGTTATACAAAGAAGTTGGAAGAGTTGCAAATTTCTTGAAATCTTTGAAAGTAAAAAAAGGAGATGTTGTTACAATTTACTTGCCAATGATTCCTGAGGCTATTGTTGCTATGTTGGCTTGTGCGAGAATTGGGGCAATTCATAGTGTTGTTTTTTCTGCCTTTTCTTCTGATGCTTTGAAAACTAGGATAAAGGACGGAAGGAGTAAGATATTAATTACTAGTGATGGTTATTATAGAAAAGGAAAGAAAGAAGATTTATTAGATAAGGCTAAAGCTGCTATTAGAGGAACTAAAATTAGAAAGGTTTTAGTTGTGAATAGAATTGGTAAAAAAATTAAATATAATAGAAAGTTTTTAGATTTTGACCATAAGGCTGAGAAATTTAATTATTGTTGCAGTCCAAAAATGGTGAATTCTGAAGATATTATGTTTTTGTTATATACTTCTGGAACTACTGGCAAACCAAAGGGAATTATGCATGATACTGGGGGATATTTGACTCAGGCGTATTGGAGTGCTAAATGGAATTTTAATTTACATAAAGATGATGTTATTTGGTGTACTGCAGATATAGGTTGGATTACAGGGCATACCTACGGTGTTTATGGTCCATTGTTGAATGGAAGTACCTCTTTAATTTATGAGGGTGCTTTAGACTATCCTAAGCCGGATAGATGGTGGCAAATTATTGAAGAAAATAAAGTAACTGCATTTTATACTGCTCCTACTGCTATAAGGATGTTTATGAGACTTGGTGATAAATGGTTAAGGAAACATAAGTTAAAGAGTTTGAGAATTTTGGGTAGTGTTGGTGAACCCATTGATGAAGATGCTTGGAAATGGTATTTTAAGAATGTTGGAAAGGGCCGCTGTCCTATAATTGATACATGGTGGCAAACTGAAACTGGGGCAAATATGGTTAATTCGTTACCTGGCGTTGGTCCGTTTATTCCTGGAGTTGCTGGTCGTAGTTTCCCGGGTACAAGACATATTGTTGTTAATGATAAAGGAAAGAAGAGCAAGAGAGGATTTTTAGTTCAGTTAAGTCCGTTTGCTCCTGGAATGTTACATGGGGTTTATGGCAATGCTAGAAGATATAAGAAGACTTATTGGAAGAGATTTAAAGGAAAATATGATACTAGTGATGGTGCTTTTTATTATGATAAAGATAATATTAGAATTACTGGCCGTGTTGATGATGTAATTAAAGTTGCAGGGCATAGATTAAGTACTGCTGAAATGGAAAATGCTTTGAATGAAAATAAGTTTGTTAATGAATCTGCTGTTGTTGGAATCCCGGATAAATTAAGGGGAGAGTTGCCTGTTGCTTTTGTTCTGTTGAAAAAGAAAGGTAGTCCAAGTAAATCTTTGGAGAGTGAGTTAATTAAATTAGTTCGAGAGAGAATTGGTCCAATTGCGGGTTTGAAGAAAATCTATTTTGTTGAGGATTTGCCTAAAACTCGTAGTGGGAAGATTATTAGAAGGATGTTAAGGAATTTGTTAGTTGGTGAGAAATTGGGTAATGTTTCTACTTTGTCTAATCCTGGAAGTTTGGATAAGATAAAGAAAATTATATAAAGAGTTTTTGATTCTGTTTGTTATGCATGAAACTATAATCGCTAGGGAAATTATTGATAAGGCTAATGAGAAAGGCAAAGTTAAAGCTATTAAAGTTGAAGTTGGTGAGATGGGACATTTGCCTGCTAAGGAGTTTTATGAGACAATTAGTACTTTAGTTGATTGGAAGATTGATATGGTTGAAAAGGAAGGAAAAGTTAAATGTTCTTGTGGTTTTGTTGGAAGACCAAAAATTTTGGAGAGGGGTCATGATGTTTGTATCTTTGAGTGTCCTTCTTGTGGTGGAGTTCCTGAAGAGATTTTAGAAGGTCAGGAGATTAAATTGTTAGAGGTTGAGGTTGAATAGATGCAAGAAAAGTTAGATGGATTCTGGAAATTGAAAGAGGGTGATGAATTGAAAGGTAAGAAGATTGCTAGTGTTAAATATTTTGATAATGAACAGACTAAATCTACTGAGAAATTGTTTGTTTTGGATGATGGTTCTGAGTGGATGTTAACTAATGATGGATTACATAAAGTTGAAAGTAGTGGAGATAAATAAAAATGTGTTTGGCGTTTCCTGGAAAGATAATTGAAATTAATGGGGATTTAGTTAAGGTTGATTATGGTAGCGAAGTTAGGGAAGCTGGAATTCTAGGTGATGAATTTAAAATTGGAGACTATGTTATAGTTCAGAATAAAGTTGTAGTTGAAAAAGTTGAAAAAGAAAAAGCTGAGAGTTTTTTGGAGTTAATTCATGGAAACTAGTCCTGAGAGATTATTTTTTGAGTATGCATTTACCGCATTGGCTAGTTGTGCTAATGTTTCTGATGAGAAAATTTCAGAGTTGGAAAAATTACTGGTCTCTGGAGAAAATCCTACAAAAGAAGAGTTAGAAGGTATGTTCCCATGCGCATTTGGTAGGATTGATAGGATGGATGGGGACAATGAGTGGAGTTATGAAACTGTTAAGAAGTATTGGTGGGAAGAACATAATAGAATAATTGATGCTGGTGAAGATGGGTATGGAGACGTTCCCCATGATCTTAGTGAGCCATGTAAGGTTAGTTTTGTTGAAGTTGTAGAACTTGAAAAAGGAAAGATAATCTACTACGGGAAAACTGGGGAGGACAAAAAAGCTTCTACTTATTTTAAAGATTTGGAAGTGGGGGATTTTGTTACAATTCATTTAGGAAGAGTTGTTGAAAAGATTTCTGAGAAAGATTTTAAAGAGTATTCTAAAAAATGAAATATGTATTATGTTTTGGAAATCCGTACTTAAAACTTGATAATAAAGTTGTTAATCTAGTTGATTCTTTGGATATTCCTGGGGTTGAATTTATTAAATGCAAAAACCCGGATGATGTTCTGAGTTATTTAGATAAAGATTTTGTTATTTTAGATGTTGCAAAAGGGATTAAAGAACCGGTTGTTATCGAAGATGTTTCTAAGTTAAATTTTTCTAATAAGACTAGTTTGCATGATTTTGACTTGAATTTTTTTCTTAAGTTATTTAGCGAGTTTGGGGTTAAAGTAAAAATATTGGCTGTTCCTTTAGATTATTCTAGTGAGAGGATTAAAGAGTTTATTTATAGCCAAGTTACATCTAAGAAATGAGAACTACATGAAAAACAAGGATCGTATGCTCTGATTAACATTTCTACTTCGTTTACTATTTTTTCCTTAGGTTCATTTAACATTGAAGATACTAATTTTTTTATGTCTTCTTCTATGGATATTAAATTTTGAGCTGTCGGAGTAATTATATTACAATAAGTTATTTTATTATCTTTTATTTTGTATTCATGAAATAAAATTCCCCTTGGAACTTCTATTGCGTCAATTCCGTGGCCTTCTGTTAGTTTTGATGTTTTTGGTTTCTCCGGAACTATTTTTAAATTAGAAATTATTTTTATACATTCTTCAATTCCATGTAGCATTTCAATTGCTTGTGCTAAATTGTTGTAGAATATATTTTCAGTTGGGAAATCTTTTGCGTATTTTTTAGCTAAAGGATTTAGTTGTTCTTTATTATTGTTTATTCTTGCTAATGCTCCCACCCTATATGATTTTCCTTCTTTTACTACAAAATTTGCTGTTGAATCTGTTTCTTTGTATTCCCTTAGATATTTTTGATAATCTCTTACTCTGTATTGTTTTTCTAAAGTTTTTATACTTCCAATTAACATTCCGTATTCGTTTTCATTGTAAATGGAGAATGAAGGCCTTTTACTTTCAAATTTAGGATAGTTTAATTTTAAGAATAATTCAATGCAGGCTATTGCATCTTTTTTTGATGCTTCTAGTTTTGTTTTTAGTTCATTTAATTGATCTTGAGTAGGTAATTTTAAGAAACCTCCAACTTGGGCAGAAACTGGATGTAAATCTCTTCCACCTATAAGGCTCATCATTTCATTTCCGGTTTTCATTAAGTTTAGTCCAACTTGAACTTTCTCTTTATGTTTTGAGAGCATTGCTAGTGCAGATTCAAATCCTAAGAAGTCTGGAAGGGACATGAAGTATAGATGTGTTGCATGGGATCTTATTCTTTCTCCCCAATTTAGTATGTTTCTTAGTTTAATTGTTTGTTCTGAAACCTTTATGTTTAGAGCGTTTTCTATGGCCATAGAGGCGCATAAAGTGTGGGCGTTGGAACATATACCACAAATTCTTGAGGTTATTTCTGGGGCTTCTTTTGGTTCTCTCCCGTGGACTATTCCTTCAAAATATCTAGATCCTTCTATTGAGCCTAGGGAGCATTCTTTTAGTTTGCCATCATCAATTTTTATTTTTAGGTGGGCATGCCCTTCTATTTTTGTTAAATGATCAATTTTTATTATCTTTGACATTTTCTTTATCCATTTTACAAGGTTTTATATCTTCTACTTTTGATTTTTTTATTTCTGGGATTGTTTTACCCATGAAAGTATGAATTCTATCTTTTATGAATTTTTTTGAATGTCCTTGTTTTAGTAATGTGTTAATTAATCCTTGAACTTGTGCGTTTGGTTTTGGACCTCTGCAACCCCAACATTCTAGTCCGCCATTTATGCATACTGCATTGCATCCTCCTCTTGTTATTGGGCCTAGGCAAGGAATTCCTAGTTTTAATAAACAAACTGGATTATTTTTTCTACATTCTATGCAAACTGCTTGATCATACATTACAGGTTTTTTATTGTTTGATATGTCTTCTAAGAATTTGAGTATTTCTTTTTTATCTGGCGGACATCCCGGAATTATGTAATCTACTTTTACGTGTTCGTTTAGTGGGGAAGGTTGAATATCTTGTATGTTTTTGTCTTTTTTGTATAATAGATGGGCATAATTTTCTTTTAGTGAGAAATGTCTATACGCAGGAATGCAACCAGTATGTGCGCAAGTTCCTAGAGCTACTAAGAATTTTGAATTTTTTCTTAATTTTTTTAGTGTTTTTAAATCGTCATTAGAAGCTACAAGTCCTTCCATGAAGATATAGTCAAATTTTTCTTCTATGTTGAAATCTTTAACAAATGGCCAGGCTTGAATGTCTACCATGTCTATTACATCTAGTAACTTGTCTCCTTCAAAGATTATTGATAGTTGGCAGCCTGCGCAACCAGTTACTCCGTAGAAGCCTACTTTTAATTTCTCTTTTTTCATTAACTATCTTAAAATAAGGAAGTTTATAAATTTGATTATTTTTTATGGAAAGATATTTAAAAAGAAGGGGAGTTTTTGTTTTATGAATATAATATGTGCTTTTCCAACAAATGTAGTAACAAGTTTTTATGCAGATACGGGGATTGAGTTCGGAGAAATGGTTAATCGTCCGAATACTGGAAAATATTTGGATTTTGAAACAGTATTAAAAAGATTAGAGATTTGGGAAACTCAATATGCGCGTAGAGGATTCAGGACAATTAGTATTGATGATTTTGAGAGGGCAGAAGGTCAAGGTGAGGATATTTCTGGTCTTTTAGGTGTTCAGAGAGAAGATGGTGAAGATGCCGTTTTGCATGTTAAACTTTACAGGGAGCATTTTCTTGGAAAGGTTGATCCTGTGATCGAGATTTCTAGATAGTAACTTTTTTAAACTTTAAATCTAAATTTTAAGTAAAAGAGGCTATGATGAAAAAAAAAGTTTTAGATGATGTTTCTATTGTTTTAGCTGGTGCTGCCGGCCAAGGAATTCAGACTATTCAACATTTACTTACACATATTTTGAAATTAAAAGGCTATCATGTGTTTGCTATGAAAGAAGTTATGTCTAGAGTTAGGGGAGGAGTCAATTCTACAGAGATTAGAATTTGTTCTGATAGGACTTCTGCGTATGTTGATAGAATGGATTTATTTTTACCTTTAAATCCTGAAGCTTTGAAAAGGTATTCATATAGAGTAAATGAACATACTCTTGTTCTTGATGAAAAGAAAGTTCCTATGAGTAGTATTGCTAAAGAATTGGGAAGCGACATTTACAAGAATATTGTGGCCGTTGGTTTTATTTTGGGGTTGTTTCATATTGATATTAATTTTGTTTTGAGGTATGTTAAGAAGCATTTTTCAGATAAACCTAAGTATATTAAGAATAATTTGTTGGCCGTTAAAAAAGGGTATCATATTGGAAAGTTATATGCACATAAATTAATTATTAATGTTAAAAAAGATAAGAAAGTTGTTAAGGAGTTATATCTTGATGGCAGTGAGGCGGTTGCTTTAGGCGCAATTGCAGGGGGTTGCAATTTTATTTCTTCTTATCCTATGAGTCCTTCTACAGGAGTTTTAGTTGCTATGGCGAAACATAGTAAAAACTTTGATATTTTAGTTGAACAGGTTGAAGATGAAATTGCTGCTATAAACATGTCTTTGGGTGCTTGGTATGGTGGTGCAAGAGGCATAATTACGACTTCTGGTGGTGGTTTTGACTTAATGACGGAGGGTTTGTCTTTATCAGGAATGATTGAAAATCCTTTGGTTGTTCATATTGCTCAAAGATCTGGTCCAGCAACAGGATTGCCTACAAGAACTGAGCAAGGAGATTTGGATTTGGCTATTTATGCTGGCCACGGAGAGTTCCCAAGAATTGTTTTGGCTCCCGGTGATGCAGAAGAGGCTTTTTACTTAACACAAAGGGCAATGAATCTGGCAGATAAATATCAGGTTCCGGTTTTGATATTAACTGATCAGTTTTTAGTTGATAGTTTTTATAATGTTCCTAGTTTGAATCCTACTAAAATTAAGAATAAACATTATTTTGTTAAAACTTTGAAAGATTATAATCGATATAAATTAACGAGTTCGGGAATTTCTCCTAGGGGTTTGCCGGGTTTTGGCAGTGGTTTAGTTTGTGTTGATTCTGATGAACATGATGAATCTGGGCATATTACTGAAAATCATTTAGTTAGAAATAAAATGGTTGAAAAAAGGTTAAAGAAATTAGAACTAATTAAGAATGAAATTGAACCAGAGTTAATTGGTAATAAAAATTATAAAACGCTAGTTGTTTCTTGGGGAAGTACAAAAGGAGTTGTTGAAGAAGCACTAGGAAATAAAAAAGGAGTTTCTTTCTTGCATTTTAAACAAGTTTATCCATTACATAATAAAACTTTAAGTTATTTGAAGAGAGCTAAAAAAATAGTTGTTATTGAAAATAATGCAACTGGACAATTTGCTAAATTATTGAAAAGAGAATTTGGCGTTAAATGTGAAAGTGTTTTGAAATATTCTGGTTTGCCTTTTTCAGTGGAGGAATTGAATGAAAAGTTATCTTGATATGAAAGGGTGTGATGTGGCCTGGTGTCCGGGTTGTGGTAATTATAATATTCTGAAAATTCTTAAAGAGGCTTTATATGATTTGAAGATTAAACCTGAGAATTTAGTTTTAACTAGTGGAATTGGGCAGGCTGCTAAGGCTCCGCAGTATTTGAAATGTAATTATTTTAATGGGTTGCATGGTCGTGCATTGAGTCCGGCTACTGGAATTAAGGCTGTTAATCCTAAGTTGACTGTTGTTGTTACTTCTGGAGATGGAGATGTTTATGGGGAAGGTGGAAATCATTTTATTCATACTGTAAGGAGAAATCCAAATATTACTAATTTAGTTCATAATAATATGATTTATGGTCTAACTAAGGGGCAGGCTAGCCCTACTTCTTTGGTTGGAATGAAAACTCCTGTTCAAGTTTCTGGTGTTTCGGAAGAACCTTTCAATCCATTGGCGGTTGCTATTGCCTTGGATTGTAGTTTTGTTGCTAGAATTAATTCAGGAGATATAAAACAAAGTAAAGAGATAATTAAGAAGGCTTTGAAACATAAGGGGTATGCTTTGATTGATATATTTCAGCCGTGTCCTGTTTTTAATAAGCTAAATAGTTTTGAGTGGTTTAAGAAGAATTCTTATTATTTGAAGGGACATGATGTTACAAATAAAGAGAAGGCTTTCAAAAAGGCATTAGAAGTTGGGAAGTATCCTTTGGGAATTTTTTATGTTAATAAGAAAAAGAAAACTTTTGAAGAGAATATGGGTTGTACAAGTGAGTTTTATAAGAAAAAATTGAATGTTAATAAATTAAAAAAAGTAATTAATTCTATTGTTTAGGGTATTGGAAACCTTTATATAATAAAAATGAGCCCCCCTTTTTATGGATGGTAGGTCTAAATTTGGATTGACAGCCGTGTTGCTTTCTGCTATTATTGCTGTAACTTGTTCTGATTCTTCTAATAAGGTAGGCGAATTGGTTTCTGCGAGTAGTCCTGAAGAGTTAGTAGGGGAGCAGGGTTCTGCTACCTTAAGTGGAAGAGATTCTAGGGGAATTCTACATCCCATTTTTGGGCCGGGGAGCTTAATGATTTTCCCTGATTTAGGAATAAATCGAGATTTTCATGGTGTTTATGCCGGTTTAATTAGACAAGGGTATAGATTTAGAACAAATAGTTCAAATGATAGTATGCTTGGTTCTACGATTGAAGATCAAGTTAAGGGATTGGAAAATCAAGGATATAGTGTTGCGGTCCATGATAGTGCTTATGATTTTTATGGAGACAAACTTCCCCCAAGATATGTTGCTATTTTTGTTAGGGAAGAAACCGAATAAAATTCAATAACCGTGTTCTCCACGTAAAGGAACAAATAAAAATTCTCCTAAGTTTTCTGTTATTAGATCTCTTTCTTTTGTTAGTTTTATTAGTCTTTGCCTGTAAATGTGACCTACGGGCAAAACCATTGTTCCGTATCTGTTTAGTTGTTCTAATACTAATTGGTTAATTTCGGGAGATGCGGCAGTTATTACAATTTTATCATATGGAGCGAATTTTTCATATCCTTTTGAACCGTCTGCATTAATTAATTTCACATTTCTATCTAGTTTTACTTTTCTTAGATTCTTTTTTGCAAAGTTGTATAATTCTGGGAGTATTTCTATACTTGTTACTTTTCCTTTTGGTCCGACTAATTTTGATAAAAGTGCGGTTTGATAGCCTGAACCGGTTCCGACCTCCAAAATATTCTCCCCTGATTCTATTTCTAGTGCTTGAAGCATAATCATTATTGTTGTTGGTTGAGAGATTGTTTGTCCCATTAGAATTGGAAGAGCCATATCTGCATATGTTTCTTTTTTATGTTTGGGTAGAATAAATTTTTCTCTTGGTATGTCCTTGAAAGCTTGAATTAGTTTACTATTAAAACTATAGTTCTTTTTCCAGTATTTAATCAGTGTGTCTTTCAATTTCTTTTTGTTTTATTGCCTTTTCTTTTAGCTTTTCATAATAGTCTTCTGATGAAAACTCTTTTTTCTCCTCTTTTTCTGTATCTTTTGTTTTTTCTATTATATCTGAAATTAAGGTATCTTTTAGGTAAGAATTCTTTTTTAGAGCATCCTCTTTCTCTTGCTCTCGTTGCTTTTTTAGTTCGCCTTCCTTTAATTTTTCCACATATTCTTCGGAAGAAAAGTCTTCAGACATGGTTTTTACCCCATTTTAACTAGGAATCTGGGTATTTAATGATTTATATTGTGAAAATAACAAGTTTTTTATAGTATTTTTACTAAAATTTAATATGGATATTAGGAAAATTATTATTATTCTTGTTATAGGTGCATTGTTTGCATTCTTTGTTGCTGCATTAGCTGAGGCGATTCATGAAAGTCCGGATTATGATGATTATTGTGAGGAATTTGAAAAGCCCTATCAAGTAGAGCAGGAAGATTTTGATGATGCGGCTTGGAAAGCTTGTCGGCAGGAGTATGATTCTGCTATGGAGGAGCATAGTCTATATGTTTTCTACGTTTCTATTATATTTGGTTTGATTGCAATTGTTGTGGGTTTGATGTTACCTAGTCATAAAGATGATTTAAATCAATGGATTGGTTCTGGTTTTATGCTTGGTGGTTTCTTTACCTTATTTTATGGTACTATTAGGGCTTATAGTCATTTAGATAGGATTTTGAGACCGATTGTTTTGCTTATTGAGTTGTTGATTATTATTTATGTTTCTTATAAAAAAATTGGAAAGAAATAATTAAGCATAATCAAAGTTTTTTTTATCTACTTTTTCTTTAAAGTTTTCTTCGAAGAATTTTAGCATAACTTCATTTTCTGATTTTTTATATGCATCTAAGGCTTCTTTTATTAGGCCTCTTTTTAGTAGTTTATCACCAATCATGTTCAGTTTTACTTTATTGTTTGCTAGTTCATAGGCCCTTAATGCTAATTTTAGTAAGTTATGTTCTCTACACAAATCTCCAGTTTTTACTAGTTTTTCGGTGTTGTTTATTGCCGAAAATACTTCTATTGCTAATTCGAAATTTTGTCTTTCTAAGCAATGATCTCCTACTTTGTTTAGTTTATCGGGATCTTTTAGTGCTATAAACGCCTTTATTGCTTCTGTCAAATGACCTTCGTGTAAGCACTTTTCTGCTGATTTTTCAAGTCTAGAATAATCTTCGGCTAGTACATATGCTTCAATTGCATTGTTGTATAGTCCTAACCTGAAATTTTGGTCGCCCACTTCAACTAGTTTAGCTTTATTTTTTATTAATTTGAATATTTTTAATGCTTCTTGGATTTTACCTCTTTTTAGGTATTCATCCCCTGCAGCAGTTAATAGTTTGATTTTTGTATTTTCATCAAACATACTTAGATCTAGGTTTTCAAGTCCTTTTTGTAATAGTAATGGGATTATCTGTCTAAATTGATTATCATCTGTCTTTTCATGTTCATCCATAATCTCAGATATCTCTTTTTTTATGTGCTCCATTGAAATGTCATTTGTTTTTGGTATATAAAGTTTTATATATTGGACTATAATTCAGAATTTATGCGAGAAGATGTCCCAGAACGCGATATTGTGGATGGAGTTGATGTAGGATTCCTTAGAAATAGTATAAATAATAATATAAACTTCCTTAGGGAGCCTGGTTCTAAAATTGGCTTGAATTTTGATTTGTCTACATTTTTAAGTCAATTTATGGAAAATGTTGGAGAAGATGATTTAACTGGGATTCCAGAGTTTGGGAAAAATCTTGTATTTTTAAGAAAAAGAACTTGTGAATCTGTGGATTATTCTATTGAGATTGATAATCATTCTAGAAGAGAAGATTTGGCTGCTTTATGTGTTGGAAAGGGAATCGGTAGTGAAAATGGAGAGATATTGGTCAATAGTGATTATGGTAATCAAGGGATAGGTATCTTAGTAAGAAATGGAAGAATATATGTAAAACACGTTTTGTATTAAGCTAATCTATTTCCCTCTTGAAAATCTTGAGGAGGTTGTTGTGATTCACTTTCTACTTGTTCTTGTGCTTTTTTTGCTTCTTCTTCTAAATCGACGCCAAGTTTTTTTAGCTCTTCTAAGTGCATTTTTATTAATTGGTCTACTACTCCAACCATTTTTGCAAGTTCTTGCCTTTCTTTACTTAGTGTTGCTAAAGACCCTTTGTGATATCCAATTATTTCTTCGTTTGCCATTTTTTATTTGAATTTTGATATTTGTTTGATTATTGCTTGATTGATAAAGTCATTTTCGTCTGCGAACATTTTTGTTTCTTCTACTACTTTTCTTATGCTTTCTACGAGTTGTTTTGGTAGTTCTATTTTTTCTGTTTCCATTTTTCTTCTTTTTTGTTTTTCTCTTTCTCTTTATAAATATGATTATTATGATTAATATAGTTAGTAAAGTTAGAACAAGAAATACTATTTCTATTAGATTTAGAGATAGGGGAGATTCTTCGTTTATTATGGGAGGATTGGAGATTATTATTGTGTTTATTTGAAAATCTGAGAATTCTTCATGCGTTAAAAAACATTCTAGAACATATCCTCCGCTAGTTAAATTTTGGGGGAGAGTTAATTCTTTTGTTAGGTTTTTGTAAGTGTTTAACGAATAGTCTTCTTCAAGAGTTAGAACTGAAGTGTTTTTACGATATAGATCGCATTTTAAGTTTACATCTACCGGATTTAATTCTCCCGTGTTTTCTAGAATTATGTTTATTGTGAATATATCGCCAGGATGAAGTTCTTTTGATAGATTGTCTATGTTTGTTGTTATTTTTAGGTCTGGATAGTTTGGAAGTTCTATTGGGTTACTTGGTAATGTTGGAGGATCAACTTCTTCATCATCATTGTCTCCACCATTATTGGACCCTTCCTCTTCTTCTTGTTCTTCCTCCTCTTCTTCTTCCTCTTGGCAGTCTTCATGAATAACACATCTTTTTATGCACTCTGGAGGAACTTCTCCTAAGCTGAATTGGGGACCTCTTGGTGGGCTTAAGGGAACAATGTCATCTCCTTGTCCTGCCATAACTGGTCTTTCGTCAGAAAAAATATCTCCGGTGCAGGATCTTGATTGTTTCATTTCATTTTCTTCGCAACCACTTAATCCACAACCGCCGTTTTCCCATTCGGTGCAATCTCCACAATCTGGAGAAAGTTGAGGTTTGTAGGATAATACTATAATTGCTAATAACAATACTAGAAAGTATACTCCCTCTTTTTTTCTTATGTTCATTTTAATAAAATGGCCAAGCGGAGTGACCATATTGTATTATTAGGTCAAAGTTTAAGTTTTTTAATCCTATTGGGGTATCACAAGCGCCCCAACAAGAGCCAAGCCAAATAACAATTTTTGCTTTTGTATTTTCTTCTAGAAATTTTGTTATTTTTGTAGCTTCTGGTTTTAATCCGTCCGGTAGTTGTAAGCATACTAACTTTGCTTTTTCTTTATTTATTTTTTTTGCTAGGTTTTCTAATTCTAAATTGTATTTCATTGTTTTTTGTTTGTTTAATAGTTTTTTAAGGTTTTTGTAGGAAGATTTATTAAATTATCTAGGTTCTTGAAAATATGCCAGAAATAAAAAGGTTTAGCATCCCAGAGTTAGACAGATTGACTAGTAGGTTATATAATGAGTTTTTTGCTAATAATGAGAGGTTATTTGAAAGAGATAGAATGGGATATTTTTATATGGCGAGATTATATGTTTTAAGAGAAATTGAGAGGGAAAAATACTTTGGAAAATAAATTTATTAATGACGTTTATTTTTATTGTAGTAAAATTCCTAGAGGAAAGATTAGTACTTATGGGGAAATAGCAAGAGCAATGGGAACTAAGGCTTACAGACAAGTTGGTCAAGCTTTGAAAAGAAATCCTTATGCTCCGAAAGTTCCGTGCCATAGAGTTGTAAAAAGTTCTGGGGATATTGGCGGATTTTCTGGTAGTGATTTGAAAAATATCAAGAAAAAGATTTCTATTCTTAAGGAAGAGGGTGTTGATGTTAAAAATGGTAAAATAGTTGATTTTGAAAAGAGATTATTTAGAATTTCTTAGTAACATTTCATAAACGAATTGGTTATAGCCAGGATATTCTTCTTTCATTTCTTCTGAATCATATCCAAGATTAAATATTTCGTTTAGGGCAATTGCTACTGCTGGAGATCTACTTTGGCCCGCGTAGCAGTGTACTAATAAACGATCTACTTGATCTTTATGTTCTCGAAAATCTGAGAGTACTTTTTGTGCCAATTCATCGTTAAACATTACTTCTTTTGGTGAAACTCTTCCGGGGCATTTTGGCCAGATATCATCAAAATGATATTCAAAAATCCCAACCCAATTTTCACTTTTTTCTAAAGGCATGATATCTAAGAAATCAAATTCTGAAGAAATTCTTAACCCGTAGGTTTTTGGTTTTGGAATATGTTTTACTGCTTGAGGCAGAGACATAATTGAAATTTCCATAAAGGGGGGATTTGAATTTTATTTATAAGTCTTCTTCAAGAACTAGATTTCCGATATAATCACAGTCTTTACATCTATACTTTCCGGTGTGGCCCGCCGCATCTAAAACAAGATTTGAAGAACCACATTTTGGGCATATTTTCATTTTAATTCAAATAAATCTGTAAAATTCAATTCTAAAGCGGCGACCGGAGTTTCTAAAGTAAAGTTATCTAAAACTTTTGGGCTTATTTCTCCAATGTAGGCTACGTTTTTTCCTTTGCAAGAAATTCTTCCGGCCCTTCCAAGAATAAATGAGTTGTGGTCTGTTTCTTTTGTATCATAAGTTAAATCTAAAGCATTAAAAATTACATCTAGAATTTGTTTTATGTTGGTAAATGTCATTTTTGAATCTGCTAATAAGACAGCAAGCCTTGTTTTTTCTTTTTCTCCATTAAAAACTGTTCCTGCTTCAAATATTTTTTGGGGGTAATCGTAATGTTTGTTGTTTTTTAGAACTTCTAATAATGAGGGAACCATCCAAGCCCTTAGAACATTGTAATCTTCGTTTAGAGCATTTTCAATTTCGACCAATTTTAAATCTTTTAGATTCATTAGTTTAGTTTGGTTTTCTTTATTAGTTAGATTGTACGTGTTTGTTTCTATTAAACCAAGATTTGCTAGAACATTACAAACTTTATTTTTGAAAACTTCAAATTCTGATTCTTTTGCTATTGTTGAAACGTTAGGTATTTCTGGAATAAAATTTTCATATCCATATGCTATTGCAATATCTTCTACTAAGTCAACTTCTGAGATTATGTCTGTCCGATATGGAGGAATTGAGACAAAACCACTAGAATAATTAATACCCATTTTGGAAAGAAGTTCTTTTATTTTTGCTTCCGTTAATTTTAAGCCAAGTATTTTTTCAACGTAATCTTTATTTAATTTTAATTTCTTTGGTTTTAAATTAGGATAAGAAATATTATCCACTTTTACTTCGTATATTTTCCCATTTCTGTCTGCTAATGAGGTTGTGATTATATTTAGTGCTTGTTCGCAAGCTTGTAAATCTGTTCCTGTTACATCGATAAATAGATCCTTTGTTTTGCTATTGACTTTTGTTTCTTCTGAATTTATTATTGGAACTAGAGCAAGAACTTGATTATTTGCATCTAACCAGATTGGATATTCTTTGAAATTTTCTAAAGTTGAAGCGTAATCTCTTCCTTTTGGGTGTTTTTCTAGAATTTCTTTTAGTGCCATTTCTTTTTTGAATTCTAAAGGTGTGAATTTGAATGATTTTGGTTTTGTAGTATAGGTTAAAGGGAATTTTATTTTGTTTAAATCGTAAACTCCTATTGAAACTTTTTTTCTGTTTCTTCCGTGAGAGGCATGTAATTTTTCTTGTACTTGCATTAATGATTTTATTGTTGCATCGTCTAACTTAATATCTTTTACAACTGCGTTTACTGCAAATGGTCTTACGCTCTTTACTTTTGGATCTTTTTTTGATTTGTATGTAGATTTGTTTACTTTGTATTCTTTTAGTCCTTTTTTTATTCCTAAGAATGAGGATAGTGCTCTTGCGAAGCCTTCTGTTGAAAGCATGTCTGGCCTATTTGGAAAAATTTCTACTTCTATTTCTTTATCTGTTACTTTTTCTAAATCTGTTCCAAGCATGGAAATTCTATCTTTTAGTTTTTCATCTGGGATGGTTTTTCCTAGCAGGTTGAATAAATCTTTTTTATCTATTGTTATTGTTGGCATTTTATTCGAAATAATCCTCCGTTAGGTCTATTTCTATTATTTCTCCCACTCTATTTGTTCCAAACTCGCAGTCTGTTTGGATTTTTTCAAAGTAACTTTTTACTTTTCCGTTAAATGGATATAAATAATATGGAACTCCACTGTATTTTATTGAATTACAATCTATTTCTGTTACATCTTCTCCATTATTGTATTTGTAAGTTATTTCTTGGAGCTTACAGAATGGGCTAAAGTATTCTTTTTCGTCACAAATTTGTTTATTTGTTTCAAGTTCTTCTTGAGTCATTTCCGGACTTTGTTGTATTAATGCTTGAAAATCATCTTTATCATCCATTACATCGAAGTATATTTTTATTCCTAGAAAAACCATTAATAGCATTAGTATTGTTAGTGTTCTTCCGATGAATTTTATTGGGCCCATTCAGTTAAATTAGATTACTTTTATTTATAAATATTGGGATTATTTTAAGATAGGAAATCTTTTTAAAGTTTTGATAACCTTTGAATTTATGGCAATTATGACTTCGGCAGACTTAGTTGATTTTATAGGTAGTGGAAGAAGGGGTCCGGACCGGGAAGAATATCGTCATGGAAAATGTGTGGGGTCAGTGCTTCATGGATTAGATATTTCTAAAACTGAATTGGCTAAAGCAAAAGAAATTTTTAATGAGGAGGCAGTTCTTGCTTTGGAAGGATATTGTAAAGGGGAATTAGAAGACAGGACAATAACCCCGGATTTTGTGAGCACTAAGAGGCGGGATTTCTCTAGGAAAGTATATTTGGCTGCTGCTGAGTCGTTAGTGAGAGATCGTAACGAGTTTATAGAGGTCAGTAGGTATAATCTTGAAAATCCTACGCAAACTGAATATGCTTTTGAGGAACCATGGTAAGTTAACCTCACTTAATTCTTGAAACGTATAATCATATTAAGCGTAAATTTTGCTTATATCGTTAAGTTTTTTAAACTGTTGAAAATTTCTTTTTATATTGTAAATTTGCGAAGTTTATTGAATTGGAGAATATTAATTACTTGTTAAAGAATTACCTATACCGTCGTCAGTTTCGGAGTTATCAATAATTTGTTCTATTTCTGATTGGGGTTGAGAGGCGTCTAGTTCAATAGGTCCAGAACCATACTCTGCAAGATAAAGTGCATAGATTGCAACACCTAGTCCTAATGAAAGACGAAAACCAGGGGACAGAAAGAAATTTGCTACTCGAGATCTACCTGCAAGTTCTTGAATATAATCCATTTTAACTTAGGTTGTTTATTGCTTTTTATAAAGATTTACTATACCCACGCTTTAATTTCTTTTAATTGTTTTAAATCGTTTTTGTACAAATCACGAATATCTCTAATTTGGTAATAATTCATTAATATCCTATCGAAGCCAGGGCCCCATGCTAGAATGGGGATTTCTTTTCCGAATAAAGGTTTTATCATCTCGGGCCTGAAAATACCTGCGCCGCCTAATTCAATCCAAGTTTTTTTCTCGGGGACATATACATCTATTTCTACTGAAGGTTCTGTGTATGGGAAATAAGCAGGTCTAAATCTTACTTTTTCGTAACCCATTTTGTTAAAGAATTGATTTAGATATCCCAATAAATGTCTGAAGTTTGCTTTTGGATCTATTACTATTCCATCCGTTTGGTTAAATTCAAATAAATGTGACCAATCTAGTGCTTCATTTCTATAATTTCTTCCTAAAATGAAATACTTTTTTGGTAAATCTTTTTCTTTTAAGTTAGCAATTGTTTGGGCACTAAGGACGGTAGTGTGAGTTCTTAGAACTGGTCTTTTTGCTTCACTTTCTTTCCAAGAATACTTCCAAGATTTCTCGTGTTCTTTTTTTACTTTGTTAACCAATGTTTTGTTTGGTAATTTTGAAGTTCCTTTTAAGAAGAAAGTATCTTGCATTTCTCTAACTGGGTGATCTTGTGCTGTGAATAGGGCATCAAAGTTCCAGAAAGAACTGTTTATTATATTTCCAGTCATTTCTTCGAAGCCCATGTCTAACCAGATTCTTTTTGCATGTTCTTTTGCTTGGTTTACGAAATGTCTTTTTCCTGAATAGATTTTTGGAACATTAATTTTTATATCATATCTTCTAAACTTTTTTCCTTCCCAGGATTTGTTTTTTAACATTGAAGTTGTTAGAGTTTCTATTGCATCGGTTTTAATATTTTTATTTAATACTTTTTTACCTATGTCAGTTAATTCAATTTCAATTTCGGTAGTTATGTCTGTTTTTACAAGTTGTTTTCTTTTTTGTAAATTTTTAAATATATTTTTTTCTTCTGGAGATAATTCGTCTTTTGTTTTTACTAATTTCTCAATTAATTTTTGTTCTGGTGTATCTTCAGCGAGTACTTTCAATCCAGTTTTTGTAATTGAAATCCTCATACCTTCTTTTACAATTATAGTTGATAGTTTTTTTAGTTGGCCTATGGAAATATTTGCTTCTTCGTTTGATAGGCCCGACTTTTCTTTTATTTCGTTTAAGGAAAGTTCTTTTTCTTTAATTGATTTTAAGAATTGTAATTCTGGAAGTTTTGCTTGTGCGTATTTTTCTCCATTTATATCTAAAGCGTAAACTTCTTTTAGTTTTTTTGTAGTTTTTAGTATATTTTTATTTTCTAGCCATTGTAATGCCCTAATTATTTCGACTTCTGAAAGGTTTGAATTCTTCTTTATTTCTTTTAAATTTTTAGAAGTTTTTAGATGAGGTAGTACTTTCCTTTCTAAAGGGTGTAATGTTTCTATTAACTTACTTAGGTTCATAAAAGGATATTAGAATGGATTATTTAAAAAGATTTAGTTTTTCCTATTTGGGACGTTTATGGGGGGGCAGAGGAAGTTCCATTTCTTCGTATTTCATGATTAAAGATTCTTTTACCCCTTCAGCTAATTTTGCATCAGAAGTTCTTCCATGTTTCCTATGTTCTCTTTCTTCTTCAGCCACATCAATTGCGCCTAAAACAAGGTCAATATAATGTTTTCCAGTTTTGTCTGTTTGATCGTTTGTTGCTAAGGCGGGATAAAGTCTGTTTATTTGACCGTCTACTGTTTTCATCAGGTCATCTAACTTTGGAAAATAGCCCCTACTAACTTCTTGAAAGAGTCCCAAATAATTAAGCAAATTTATTAAGGGATTTTGAGTGTTTTGGCCATTCCCATTCGATTGTATTTCTATTTTTCCAATACCCATTATTACTTCGAGTCCAGAAAAAGTTTTTATAGCAGATATCCTCTTTTTTACATCTGGGGATAGTGGATTGTCTGATTTTATTGAAAGGGTATAAATCTCATCAACACCGGTTAGGGAATATTCAAAATCTCCTGCCCTTTTTATTGTGTCAATTCTTTTGGCCATTTTTATTGGTTAGTTAAATCTTTGTGAAGTATTAACCCCAAAGAACTTTCTTCTGGCAAGGGGGTGTCCACATGAAACATTCCTTCCAATGCTTGCCGCATAAAATAAAGTCGGGTTGCTTCGTCTGAGGGTTGGTATTGCCCCGTTGGAGCGTCTTTTGCAGGTCCCGCTTGATGAAGCATATATAATGAATCTCTTAATTTTGACATTTTATTTTGTTGTTAAGTTAATCATACTTGACATGGCATTTACAAAATACGGGCTTGTTACCCAAACTGCTGAATCAACTTTGTTTTCTACTGTATCATCATTTAACATAAACAATAATTCTTTGTTGTCTACCAATACAAACCTTGAATCTAATTCTGAAATTACTTTGTTGTTCATTACTGCATGTGCTTCTTTGTCATTAATTTTTTCAGTAGTTATTAGATTAACTTTCACTCCCTTATTTTTTAATTTTTTGAATAAAAACTTAAAATTATCAAATTTTCTTTCAAATCCTTCTTTTGTTGTTGAAATAACAACCGTTTTTTCTGCGGATCTTAGCATTGATTCAATTTGATTGTAGATGTTTTTTCTACCTTTAATTGCTCCCGTTATTGAAGAAGGGTCAACATTATCAATTCCATTTGTGAATAAGTGATTTAAATCCCCAAAAACCTCTGTACCTTCAAGTTCTGCAACCATTTTTATTTGTTGGTCTGCTTTAACTTGAACATCTTTTTTTACTCTTGTAATTATTTCGGTAGGCTCTACTGCAAGGTATTTTATTGGTTTGTCTATTTTCATTACAATAAATCCTTTCTTTTCTAAAGATTCTAGAATATCATATGCTCTTGATCTTGGAACATTACTAATATCTGATAATTCACCTGCTGAAGCTACTCCTTTGCTTAATAAAGCAGTCCATATTTTTACTTCATATTCGTTTAAATCAAATGCTGATCTTAAATTTTTTAGGAATTGTTGATTCATTATCATGGTTTATCGTTCTCCATATGTTCTTATTATAGGAATTTTGATTGGTTTATAAATGTTTTGTTTTTGTGTAATCAACTGGTAGTAAAAGATATAATAGACGAAAAATTTATAAACTCCCTTTTTTTCATCGAATTATGAAAATAGATTATCCTCATAATTTGACGCAAGAAGAATCATACGAAAGAATAAATCGCCTTTTATCAGAGTTGCAAGAACAGCATGCTGATAAAATAAGTGACCCAGAAACAACTTGGAATTCCGGGCATACAAGAATGGATTATAGCATGAAGGTTATGGGATTTAATACGAGTGGGCAAATTACTTTGCGGGATGGCCAGGTTAGTTTAGATGGAAAAATCCCACTTATGGCTAAAATGTTTAGTGGTAAAATTGAAGAGATGGTTAGATTACAATTGGATGATCTACTTTCTTAATATGTTTTTATTTCAAGAAATTATTTAACTGTTTTTTTGCTTTTTCTCTTTTCTTTTGATGTTCTTTGAAGAATTTTTGAGCTTTTTTAATTGTGTAGTCTTTTAGTTCGGAAGTTAGCATTTTTCCAGACTTGTAATCTTTGTAAATTTCTTCTAATTTTGTTTCACTATCTTCTAAAAATAAGTTTAGATATTGAAAACAAACATCTACATCGGGATTGCCGCCGTGTTTTTTATGTTCGTCTATTGTTTTTTGTCCACCAGAGAAAGCCCTTTTCAGTTTCTTTTCAATTTCTTTTGGCGTATCTGTTGTGTAAATCGCAGAATGTTCATCGGATGCGGACATTTTTGCGGTTCCTTGTAATGAGGGCATGAATTTTGACATTATTGAGCCAGGTTTTTCTAGTTTTAATTTATATGCTATATCTCTTGATAGTTTAATGAACACATCTTGATCAATTCCAACAACAACTAAAGAAGGTAGTTTATACTTGTAAGTTGGATATAAAATATGTGAAGCTTGCATTGCTGCGTAAAATGATTGTCCTATGTTTTTTTCTGTTGTTAATCCTAAGGCAGCTTTTACTGTTCCGTAAGTTGTTGCTTTTGCACATTTCATTGAAAGATTGTAAATATCTTGGTTCATATTTGTGAAGTCAAATAAAAATTCTGTTTTTTTTGGATTGAATCCTAAAGCAATTAGGTCATATGCGTTTTCGTAAGCTAGTTTTTGTACTTCTTCTAATGTTAAATTGTTGTTTACTAGGAATTTTTCATCGTCTGAAAATGGAATAAAAACAAAACAATTGAATTTGTCTTGTAATTCTTTTACAAATTTGAAAGTTAGTAAGTGAGCGAGATGCATTTTGTTTGAAGGGCCTCTTCCTGAAACTATTGCAAATTTCTTTTTTGTTATTTTGTCTAAATCTCTGTGGGCGAAGTAGAAGTCTTTTTCTATAAGTTTTATTCCTTTGAATTTTTTCTTTAGAGATTCATCTATTTTAGAGGCTCCAAATTCTTTGATTACCTTGTTGTAATCTACTTTTCCTTCTACTTTGTATGGTGTAATCTCCATAGTGTTAATTCAGAATTAGTTTATTTAAAGGTTACTATACTGCTGGGAAGGCTTCATTAAATCCAGAAAGTTCTTCTTCATCTTTGGCTACTTTTCTTTCAAGAATGCCTCTTTGTGCTTTTGCTAATGCTATTACTTCTGGGCGATCTTTGTATTCGCACCGAGTGAGTTCGCCCTTACAGTCAGACACAGCACATACATCCCTTAACATACACATGTCATAATGCCCCGGATCATAAAAATTGCAGTTTCTCATTTTGTGAAATTAGGTATTTGATTAATGTATTTAAAGTTTACTGTAAATCCGGAAAAGATGCATTTAAACGGTCTAACATGTCTTGGCTCTCCGCTAAGGTCTTTTCTAATTGCCCCTTTTTGGCCGTTGCTAATGCTAGTACTGCGGGCTCACTTGTGTAAGGGCAGTTAGAAATATCTCCCTTACAATTAGGATTAGGTTCTGTTTTTTTTAGAGTACAATAACTCACAACGGTGGGATCATGATAACAACATTTGTCTGCCATGTTTTAGGTGATTTGTTTTTCTTATTTAAAGTTTACTATGGGGACAGAGGGATTTGAACCCCCGTCTTTCGGGTTGGAGCCGAACACACTAACCAGGCTATGCTATGCCCCCATATAAAAAATAAGAAGAAGTAGTGTTTATTAAATTTACTCTTTGATCCTTCTGTCTTTGATCTCTTTATCGTGCTCTTCTATGCTCTTTAGAACTGCCCTAAGATATTTAGCCTTATCTTCATCGGTTAGTCCTTTTTTTGGTGGCTCTGGAAGAGCATCTTCTTCTTTTTCTGCGTACATATCAACTAAGTAGTTTAATAATCTCTTTTGTGACTTGTCTTTTGTTAATATTATTGAGATTCCTATTGCAAATCCTATTGAAATCCCTGCAAGAAAAGTTAAGATGTAGTTTATTGTAAATAGGTCTGCCATAAAAAAGGGAATGAATTGCTTTTTTTAAGTATTATTATTCTAGAAAGGTGAGTAAGAACATTACGAATGCCCCCAAAATCAAACCAAGTATCTGAAAAAGGGATAAAGATAACTTGGTTTCTTTGTGTAATTCGGGGATTAGGTCAGAACCAGCTATATAAAGGAATCCTCCGGCAGTTATTGGAATTATTATGGATGTGAAGTTTTCAATTAATGGACCAATAAAAAAGGTTAGGATTGCTCCGAGAAAAGCTGTTAATGAGATTAAAAAATTATATGCTATTGCTTTAGTTTTTGAATATCCTGAATGTAATAATATTCCGAAATCTCCTATTTCTTGAGGTATTTCATGAAACAAAACTGCTATTGTGGTTGTTATTCCTAAAGGTAAATTTACTAGGTAGGAACCAGCTATTAGGATTCCATCAATAAAATTATGAAATGCATCTCCAACTAAGTTTATTGCGGCTAAAGGTTTGTTGTGGGTTTCACAGTCTTGATCGTGACAGTGGTGCCAGTGTAAGAATTTTTCTAAAATGAAAAATAGTAAAAATCCTATTAAGATATAGAAGGCCATTGAAGCAGTAAAACCTGCCTTTGAAATTTCAGGAAGTAAGTGAATAAAAACTTCTCCTAAAAGTGCACCTGCTGCGAAGCTGACTAGTATGAGTAAAATTTTTTTTAAGAATTTATGAGAAAAACTTAGTGTTATGATCCCTATTAAGGATATTAGGCTTACTATGAAAACACTTAGTAGAATGTAAGTTAACATTTTATAATTTTAATCGTTAAGTATTTAAATGTTATTTTTTATTTTTAATTATGAAACATACTTTGAAAGTTAGTATTATTTTATTGGTGTTGTTTTTATTAAGTCATTTAATTGGATTATTTATTGTTCAGGAATATTCTTCTAGTGAATTACCTTACGGCATTGAACGTCCCGAATTGGAAGAGAGTACAAGTTATTTTCCTTTACTAATTGCTATTTTTATTGCTACAGGTATTGCTTTATTGTTAATTAGATTTAAGGCTATGAAAATTTGGAAGATATGGTTTGCTTTTGCTACGGTTTACTTGTTGAGTATTGCTTTTTCGGCTTTTGTTGGTTCTTTAGTTGCTTTTGCTATTGCTTTGGTTTTGGGTATTTTGAAATTTTACAAACCGAATCCGATTTTACATAATTTTACGGAGTTATTTGTTTATTCGGGGATTGCTGCAATTTTTTCTCCGGTTATGAGTTTGATGGCCGTTAGTATTTTGTTGATTTTAATTTCTATTTATGACGCCATTGCTGTTTGGAAAACTAAACATATGGTTAAGATGGCTAAGTTTCAAGCAAAGACTGCCGTTTTTCCAGGATTGTTGGTTCCTTATGGTGGAAAGAAGACTGCCGTTTTAGGTGGTGGAGATATTGGTTTTACTTTGTTGTTTTCAGGAGTTGTTTTGTTAAAAATGGGTTTTTTAGAAGCTATAATTTGTTCTGTTTTAACTAGTGCAAGTTTATTTTTATTATTATATTATGGTAAAAAAAATAGATTTTACCCTGCGATGCCCTTCCTTTCGGTTGGGTGTTTTTTAGGGTTGTTAATTAGTTTTTTACTTTAAATTTTGTGCTTCTGCAGATACATTTAAATTTTGGTATGCTTTTATTTATTTTGTATACTGCTCCACAGTTTTCACATATTGCTTCAGGCATTTTGATTTTCTCCCGCATCTTTTTCTTTTGCTAATTCTGAATCTTTTACATATTTCTCTAAATAATTTTCAGGTAGGGGCTCCATTCCCTGTATTGCTAGAGTCTCAACGATTGCCGGCTCATCTTCATTTATTGAAGTTTCTTGGCTAAGAGGAGTAGTTGTGTTCATTAAATAAGGTTGTAATTTTGCTTTCTTTGAATCTATTGTTGATAGTCTTCCTACCCAGGTATACCCTTGACAAACTATTCTAACAACTTTTCCTAAGTTATCATCATATTTTGTAGATTCTCTTCTAGAGTCACCATTTCTTTCAAAACCTGCTAATGGAGTCATTTTAGTATAATACTCCCACTAAAATATATTTTACTTGTTCGAATCTAATTCTTTCAGGATCAATTATGCTTGTATTGTCTCCTTTTGCGTAACAGTACCAACCATCTTCATCCGTTCCGATTTCTATAACTCTATGTACTGTTAAATGATTTGACCATGTTGGTTGATAAGTAATTATATCTCCGATTTCAATCTCATTTTCTGAGTTTGGAATTATTTCTATCCCAGTTGCGTTTTTATCTATTACTGGATCCATAGAATTTGTGTCAGCATATCTTGCATATGTTGCTCCAGGCAAATCTATAACTATTTTATCTGAGTAAATATGAATATTTTTTTCAGTAATTCTGTCTGCTGGCGAAATTAATTCGTTTGAGACAAATACAGAAGGATTTTTTAAATTAAAACTATAAGCTATATTTGCAAATAGTAAAAGTAAAATTAGTATTGAAAATATTGTAGTTTTCTTCATCTTTTAGTAGTTACATTACCATAAATCATTATTTATAAGGTTTTCTGTTGTCATTTCTCTAAAGTAGTACTATTAGTAAGTTTTAAATATTTGAAATAAGAGTATATTTTAAAGAAAATGAGAGTCAAATTTCATAGATATCTGGGAAGTTGTAGCGAAAAGTTAAAACAACTTGAGAATATCTACTCTAGGCTTCCAGAGGAGAGACGTGAAGAGTATAGGCAGCTTGTGGGAGAATTTGCAAATTTAGCTACGGCCGCACATAAGCAGCACCTAACAAAAGGGACCTTAGAGGATGTTGAAGAGTTTGAGGGAAAACTTGAAGAGCTATTAAAAGATCTTACTCCGACTCCAGAAGAAAAAATTGATGATTAGAAACTTTTAAAAGCGAGTTCTTAACATTTATTCGTATGCCGGGATCGCATAATCTGGTATTGCACAGGATTGCTAATCCTGGCCCTTCTGGGCATCTGGGTTCAAATCCCAGTCCCGGCGTTTATTTTTAATAAAATTTTTAAACCCCAAGTAATTATAACTTTGATATGTACAAAATAGCAATACTGGCATTTTTAGGATTAATAGTAGGTTTAGTAGTAAAAAAGTATACTAAAGAGGAATTTATCCAGGGAAGAAAGTATTTTGTTTTTTTGTATAAGTTTTTTTTATTGGCACTTTTAATTTCAAGTCTATTCTATGGTTGGTATGCTGGAATTTTTCAGCCGGTTTTGGCTTTTGTAGCTGGAATGATTGTGTATATGGGGATTAGTAATTTGTATCTTTATCTTGGAGGATTATTTATATTATCTTTCTGGCAGAGGGAGAATTTTTTTAATGTTGTTGCAGTACTGACTTTTGTTATTGGAATTTTAAGAGGTTTTTTTGTTAAAAAGAATGTTATGAATAAAATTATTATTTCTGCGATTTTTTTTGCTTTACCTTTCTTATTAATCTATGTAAAAGAGAGTGTTTTGGAGATGAAATACCTGCTTTTTGCTTTCATTTCGGGGGCGATTTTTGCTGAATTTCTTAAAAAGGTAGATTTATAAGTGGGTTTTTTTCACTGTTATTGTAACAATGGGACTTCATTTTGTAGGAATTGGGATGCATGACGAAAAGGATATTACTCTAAAGGGTTTAGAGGCTATTCAGAATGCTGACCATGTTTATTTGGAGAGTTATACTTCACTATTGGATTCATCTATTGAGAAATTAGAGAAATTATATGGTAAGAAAATTATTATTGCCGGCAGAGAGAGTGTAGAGGGAGACGATAGTGAAATTTTGAAAAATGCTAAAACTTCAGAAGTGGCATTTTTAGTTATTGGTGATGTTTTTTCTGCAACTACCCATATGGATTTAGTATTGAGAGCTCAAAAAATGAATATTAAAATTTATTATGTTTTTAATGCAAGTATTTTAACTGTTGTCGGGGCGATTGGTTTAGAGTTATACAAATTTGGAAAAACTACAAGTATTCCATTTGGTAATAAACATGTTTCGGCGCCTATAACAATATTCAAGAATAATTATGATAATGGTATGCACACATTGTTTTTGCTAGATTTAGATCCTGCAAATAATAAATTTCTAAATATTAATGAGGCTGCCTCATATTTGATTGAGCATGGTGTTGATAAGAATTTGGTGGCTATTGGATGTAGTCATTTGGGTAGTAGAGGTTCTGAGATTAAGTTAAGAAAATTAAGTAAATTAAAAAAAGAGAAGTTTGAACATTACCCTCAGAGTTTGATTATTCCTGCTAAAGATTTACATTTTATTGAGGAAGAAGCAATTAATAGATTTAAATAGAAAGGTTTATAAATGGGTTTTCTACGTGAAATATACTTTTTGAGGTATTAAAGAATGAATGACAGAATTAAACACGCATTGAGTTTATTGCCACCGGGAAGGTTGGAAGTTACGGCTAGTGGCGGGAATGCAGTAGTGGAGGAAGATAGTTCATTTGAGGAAGGACACTACAGTGTTGCGGGTGCTCCATCAGTTGATCTGCCTTCTAGGTATGCAGGAGATTTTATCCCAAAAGGATTATATAAGAATGTGCATAATGAGTAAGTATGAGGGTTAAGATCATTGTAAAAGCTAATTTTAATAAAAATGATATTCATTACGATGAAAATTTTGAGGCCTATCGCGTGTTTGTTAAGGCCAAACCTAAGAAGGGAGAGGCAAATAGAGAAATTGAGAAGTTCTTAAGTAAACATTTCAAGAAGAAAGTAAGAATTGTTTCGGGTTTTAAGAGTAGTAGGAAAGTTATTGAGCTCCTTTAAATTTCATAATGTTTTCTGTAGTTTGTTCCATAATTTCTCCAGAGATTGCATTTATTTTTATGTTTAATACATTTAGAGAGGAAGTTATGTAAGTTAAATTCCAGAAAGGAACTTGTTTTTGTTGTAGAATAATTATTTTTTTTGTTATTTCCTCTTCTGTTAGTTTTTCTGTTAATTCTTTTACTTGTTCTAGTTCTATTTTTATTTCTTTTATGTTTAATTCTTCGAATTCTTTATCTTTTTCGGATACTTCTGATTCTTCTGTTTTTATTATTCCATTTTCTAAAACAAAAGTTATTAGCTTATGAGTATAGTAGAAATTAAATTGCCAGCCGGTTGTGTCTAGAAAAATACTTGATAAGAATATTTCTGGGAATTCTTTTTCTAATTCTTTAAATTCTTCGGAGTCAGTTATGTTAGAATATTCTTCTTGAAAGTTCATTTTTTCTCTAAAATCTCTTTTTGTATGTCTTTAATAAATTTATCTATAGAAATATTAAATGAAACTTTTCCTTCTCTCGTTCTTATGGCTAGCTTTTTTGATTGAATTTCTTTGTCACCAATTGTTATCATATAATTTATTTTCTCTTTTTGTGCATCTCTAACTTTTTTTGAAATAGATTCGTGTCTACTGTCTAACTCTACTCTTATGTTATTTTCTTCTAGTTTTTCTTTTAATTCTTCTGCGAATTTATTAGATCTGTCTGTAACTGTTATTATTTTAACTTGTGTTGGAGAAAGCCATAACGGAAATTTCCCAGCGTAATGTTCTATTAAAATTCCTAAGAACCTTTCTAAGGAACCTAAGATTGCACGATGTATCATGACTGGACGATGTTTTCTCCCGTCTTTTCCGTCATATTCTAACTCAAATTTTTCTGGCATTGAAAAGTCCACTTGTATGGTTCCGCATTGCCACTTCCTTCCTAGTGAATCTTTTATGTGAAAATCAATTTTTGGGCCATAGAATGCCCCATCACCAGGATTTAGTTTGAAAGGGAGTTTTAATTTCTTTAGGGCTTTTTCTAGTGATGATTCTGCGTTGTCCCACATTTGTTTAGTTCCAATTGCTTTTTCGGGACGTGTTGATAATTCTAATTCGTAATCCAAATTGAATGCTTTATAGATTTCTTTGGATAGTTCTATTACACCAATTATTTCATCTTGAAGTTGTTTTTCAGTACAGTATATATGTGCATCATCTTGTATGAATGATCTTACTCTGAATAGTCCATTTAATACTCCTGAGAGTTCGTGTCTGTGCACTAGACCAAGTTCGCCTAGTCTTAAGGGGAATTCTTTGTAAGAGTGTAGTCTTGATTTGTATACTAAAATTCCCCCTGGGCAGTTCATTGGTTTTACGGCATAATCTTTTTTATCTATCTTTGTAAAGTACATGTTTTCTTTATAGTGATCCCAATGCCCTGATTTTAGCCATAATGCTTTGTTTAATATTATGGGAGTTTTTATCTCTTGATATTTCCACTTCTTATGAATTTGTTTCCAGAAGTTTACTAATTCATTGTAGATTATCATTCCTTTTGGATGGAAAAATGGAAATCCTGGACCTTCTTCGTGGAATGAGAATAAATCTAGTTCTTCTCCGAGTTTTTTATGGTCTCTTCTTTTTGCTTCTTCTAACATGAATAGGTATGATCTTAATTCTTTTTTATCATAAAATGCCGTCCCATAAATTCTTTGAAGCATTTTTCTTTTTGAATCCCCTCTCCAATATGCTCCTGCTATTGATAATAATTTGAAGGCTTTTATTTCTCCTGTTGAGCTTACATGCGGTCCTGCGCAAAGGTCAATGAAATCTCCTTGTTCGTAGAATGAAGGTTTTCCTTTTAGTTCTTCTAATAATTCTAATTTGTAAGGTTGGTCTTCTAGAATTTTTTTTGCTTCTGCTTTTGTTTTTAGGGACTTTTTTATTTTTAGGTTACTTTTTATTATTTCTAAACACTTTTTTTCTATTTTTTGTAAATCTTCTGGTGAGAAGGGTTTTTTTGTATCAAAATCATAGTAGAATCCATTTTCTATTGCCGGGCCTATTGCTAGCTTTGTTTTTGGATATAACTCTAATACTGCTTGTGCTAGTACGTGAGATGCAGAATGTCTTAGTGAATCTAAGTCTTTTTTCATTAGGGTTTAATTCTGGAAGATAGTATTTAAATTTATTTGTTTTTAAGTTATTGGTGTTTAGATAATAGGTCTCTAATTCTCTCCAATTTTTTCTTCCAGGGCAATTTTCCGTTAGATAGTTCCTGCATCCCGTTAAGATTGTTTAAATCTACATAAGGGTAATCTTTTTTTAATATTGGAATAATTTTTAGGAGGTATTTTTGAAAATTAATAAATTCGGCCTCTGAATTTATTTTTTTTGACCATTTAAACAAAGGATTTAGTAACTCTTTTTTGTTTAGGGTGTAAAGGGGAAGTTTGTCTGGAAAATTTTTATCGCCGTGTAGAATCACCATATCTTTTTTCATTGAATTTACTACAGACTTCCATTGTTTTTCCAATAAATCCGGTAGGTCTTTGTAGTGTTCAATTGCATGTATTAAGATTTGATTATCCTTTTCTTTTTTTGGTTTAAAAATTGTTAATTTAAAAACGATTGGTTCAAAATTTTCTTTTTTAAAATTATTTGCTAAATGAGAAATAAAATCATCCCTATCAGATTTTTCCTTTGAAACTACAATTACATCAAGATCGTCAAAGAGTGGATCATCTAATATCATAATACTACCGAAAGTTGCGATTATGTCAATTTTTTCTAAATTTTTAAATGTTTTTATGGATCTCCTGAATATTTCTAAAACTTTCTTTTTCATAGTCTTGAAGAAGAATTATTTATTTATAAGCATAATGATTCTTATCTCGTGAAAAACTTTATAAATAAGTAAGTGATAATCATTACATAATGAAAAGGGCAATCTTATTATTTGTTTTACTTTTTGCGATACCTATAGCTTTTGGTGAGACGGATGATCAGTATAGTATTGAGCTAAGTCTTGATAAAAACAGTATTCAAATAGGTGATCCGGTCTTTGTTGAAGGAAAAATTCTAATAAATAGTGAGGTTATTGATGATCAAGTTAATGCAATATTTTATTTTAGGAGTGATGATGATGAAAATCAAGTTTATTTGTCCATTTTTGATGGAGAGTTTTCTTTTTCCCCGCAATTAAGAAACTTGAATAGCGGGACATATTTAGTTTCTGTTGGTTTATTTGATTTGAATGGGGATGAACTAGTATTTTTTGAAGATGTAAAACAATTATATGTGGATAGCAGATTAGTTTTAGACTTAAGTTTAGATAAGGATCAGTTAATACCCGGAGAAAAGTTACAGTTATTAGGAGTTATACAAAGGAATCTAGATAAAAAGAATGTTCCTTCGGGAGTTGTTACTATTCTTGTAGATGGTGAAGAATATTTTACTGAAATTAGTAATGGAAATTTGGATTTTGAAATAGATCTTAGTGATGATATAAAATCTGATTATCATAATATTTATGTTGAAGCTGAAGATTCGCATGGAAATTCTGGGGAAACCAATTTAGAATATTATATTATACCTGAAGAGAAAAATTTAGAAATTGAATTAGATAAAAAAACATACAACCCTGGAGAGAGCATTATGATTCAGGCAAGTGTTTATGATCAAGCAAGTGAAAAAATAAGTACGGAACTTAATATAAAACTTTATAATTCAAATGGAGATAAGGTTTTAGAGGAGATTATAATGAGCACTTCTTCTGTGAGTTATACTTTTGAAGAGTATGCAAAACCTGGAGAGTGGGTAATTAAAGTCGAAGCTTCTAGTGGGCTTGAGAAAGAGAGCAGTATTGAAGTACCAAAACTAGAAATGTTGGAAATTGAATTGGTTGGTCAAAGGTTGAAGATTGAAAATACTGGAAATGTAGAATATAAAGATAATTTAGTTATAAATGCTGTTAATGAAGTGCATCAAAAAACTTTTTCACTTAGGACAAAATTGAATCCGGGTGAGGAGATGCTTGTTGATTTGTATAAAGAATTGAAAGATATGCAGTATGAGTTAGAAATTGAAAATACTGGGCAAGTTTTTAATATTGAGATTAGTGATGAAAGAGGTGTTGGCGAGAAGGTTGGAGATTTTTTTACTAGATTTACTGGGCAAGCAGTTAGATTGTCTGGAAGTAAAGAAGGAGGATTTGCAACTTATACTTTTGGATTAATTATTTTAGTGTTGATACTTTTAGTGTTTATATTTAGAAATCCAAAAATTACTGTTCCTAGAATTAGGAAAAAACCTAAGGGACAAAGGTTTAAGACAAAAGCTAATGGTTCTACTAGTATGAAAAAGACTTCTGAAAAGGCAGAGATTGAGGATTTTAAAACGAGGATTTTGAAAGATATAGAAAAGTCAAATGTTCGTGAAGATACAAAAAAATCTGATGAAGCTTTTAATGTTAGACCATTTTTTGAGCAGCAAGATAAACCAAAAAGAGTTGAGTTTGATAAACCTCTTAGAAAAGATAAGTAAATATAATGTCTTTTTCTTGTTCAGTTTGTTTAAAATCTTTTAGTAATAGTTTTACTTCATTTAATTTCTTTGATTTTTTTAAGATTGAGATTGCTATTTTATTTTTTGCTACTCTTTTTATTTCTTGTACTGCTTTTTCCATATTTGTGAAATTTTGAATTGCAGTTATTGAGATTACTGTATCAAATGATTTATCTTTAAATGGAAGGTTTTCTGCTTCTCCATGAATTACATTTGATTTGGATTGGTCTAACATTCCTTTACTGTTATCAATTCCAGTGTAATCTTTGAATAAATATGAATAGAATGCAGTTCCACAACCAACGTCTAGAACCTTTTCGTTTGTTATTTTTAGTAAATCTATTATTAGTTGAACTTTTTCTATTTGTTCTTCTTGGTGTAGTTCATCGTAACCTTCCGAGATTTGGTCGTAGTAATTCATTTTTTATTTTTAGAGTAAAGTATTTAAATGGTTTTTCATTTTTTAATTTTATGATTTTGACAAAGAAAGTGATTTTAGATGAGATAAAGAAAGGAAGATTAAAATTTACTCCATTTAATAAAAGAAATATTGGTAGTGATTCTATTGATTTAACTTTGGACGATAAGTTTAGGATATTTAATCATAAGAAAGTTACTTTGAGTGAAAATGTAGATTATAAAAAACATTCTAAATTAATTAAGAGAGATAAATTAGTTCTTATGCCGGGCCAGTTTATTTTGGGAATTACTAAGGAAAAAATAAAATTTCCAGAAGATGTTTGTGGATTTTTGTACGGCAGAACTAGATTTGCAAGATTTGGATTGAGTATTCATTCTACTGCTTCATTTATACATGCAGGAGTTAATAATAAACAAGTTTTTGAAATAACTAATAGCTCTAATGTTCCTTTAGTTTTGAAAGCAGGAACTAAAATTGCTCAGTTAATTTTGGTTAGGACTGATGGAAAAGTAAAATATGATGGCAAGTGGAACAATCAAAAGTTATAAAAATAAAGATTTAGTGTAATTTTTTATGCGTGAGTAGTATAGTGGTTAGTATGCGACGTTGCCAACGTTGTGACCCGGGTTCAAATCCCGGCTCGCGCATACTTTAATTTTCAAGAAGAGTTCTAAATAGGGCAAAAGACTCTCCAACAAACTTTCCTAAAAGCCCAGAAGCATTCCCAAGGCCCCCTGCGGCAAGAGTGTTTATTGTGAGTTGAGCAGTTCTTGGGGCAGTTTGTAGGAATTCATAATATTCATTAATTACTGATTCTCCAATAAAATAGCCAAATGCTACACCTGCTCCTAATCCGATTGCGGTCCCAATATTTCCGTAGTCAGACATCCTTTCAAAACAAAAGTCTGGTCCGTTTTTTCCCATTAAAGTGGAGGGGATTGGCCCATATATATAATTTTCTATCTAAATAAATTTACTGATCTCTTTTAATTTCTTGTTGTAAATGAGACAAACACCAAGTAAGAACAAAAAAGCAATTAGAATAATAAATTTGTCCCTAAAGAATATTAATGGGTATGTTTGAATTAGGATTGAGCTTGCGGGGAGTAGCCAGTTTTCTGAGTTAAAGAATAAAATATGAAAATAGTGAAAGAATTTTTTAAAGAATATTGCTCCGAGTGTTAGTAAAATTGAGATAATGGTTAGTGCTTTCCCCGTTGTTTTTAAATTAATTTTTGTTTTTCTTAGAAAGATTATAGAGAGTAGTGAAAGGAAGTTTAATGATAGTGAAATATTTGTGAGTGTTTTAACTTCTTGCATATGGATCTTTTCTTTTTCTGAATAATCGTCTGGCAATTCTTTTCCCAGGTAAATTCCTTTTAGGTCATTATTTTGAAGGATTTCTATGAAAAATATTGAATTAAGAATTGTAAGAATTATTAGTATGATTAGAGATAGCTGTAGGATTAACTTTTTCATAACTAAGTTTAATTTCTAAACTTTAAAAATATTATCTATGTATATCCCTTTAATTTTTTTTGAAGTCTTAAATATATTTATATAGAGGGTTTGCTTTAATTTGGTTATGAGATGGAAAGATTTTTTTAGGCCGAGTGTAATAAAGATTGGTTTAACTGCAGTTTTATTTTTTGTATTTCAATATCTGCCAATTGTCCCATGTCAGAAATATCCTGTAATCCCAAATCCCCCAGTTACTTGGGGAGTGTGTAATTTGAATCCTGTGCCTTACAAGCTTTTGGCCGGTGCGGGCCATAGATATTTTGGAATTGCGGGTTTAGATGGAGTTATGATGATATTGGGTCTTGTGATTGCTTATTTACTTGCTGCGATTATAGTTATGTTGTTTTCTAAGAAATAAATTTATAGAAATATTTAAATAGATTCATTTAAGATTTAGATTATGAATAAGAAAGGTATTAGTCCGTTTATTGCCACTGTTTTGTTAATTGGTGCGGCAGTTATTTTATCCGTTATTGTTGCTCAGTTTATGCGAGGATTTTCTAACGATCGTACTGATGAGGTTGAAAGGCAAGCTGAAATAAGTCATGGTTGTAGTAAAAGTACTTTAACTTTTCAGGAGATTTGTATTAACGGAGCGGATTTGAAATTTAATGTAAAAAATGAGGGTTCTTACGGGGTTAGAAATATTAGCTTGACTTACTTTTTAGATGGCGGAGATACTGAGATTGGAGTTCTAGACACAACTCCTCCTGGAGATATCCTATTGGGAAGATTTGGTTTTGCTAGTGTGACTGTTACACCGGGGTTTACGCCTTCTGTTGGTATTATTGAGAAAATCAAATATGTAAAAACTATTGATTTGGAAGACGGCACTACCGGGCAATGTGCGGCTGTCGAGTTTAATGTTAATTCTGTAGAAGAGTGTGAGGTTACCCCCCCACCAATATGTGTTGATGAAGATACTGATGGATATGGCTCTCCTGCAAGTTCCTCTTGTACTCATCCAGAACTGGATTGTGATGATAGTGATCCGAATATTAATCCGGGGGAAACTGAAGTTTGTGGGGACGGAATAGATAATAACTGTGATCTGTCTGACGATTGTTGAAAATAATGAAATATCCCGAATTTAAAGAAAAGTTCATTGAAAGGTATTCTAAGTTAACTAATTTTGAAAAGTTTAAGGAATATTCTTTAAAAGATAAAAGAAAATCAATTAGAGTAAATACTTTGAAAATTTCTGTTTCAGAATTTAAGAAAAAATATTCTGATTTGAAATTAAAACAAGTGCCTTGGTGCAAGGAAGGTTTTTTTGTAAATTCTTCTAGAACAGATTTAGGAAATTTATTTGGACACAGTATGGGCCATTTTTATGTTCAGGAGGCAAGTTCTATGGTTCCTATTGAAGTTTTAAATCCTAAGAAAGATGATCTTATTTTAGATATGGCTGCAGCTCCTGGAAGTAAAACAACACAGATTGCTGCTAAAATGAAAAATACTGGATTGGTTGTAGCTAATGATAATAATTACAATAGGTTGAAAGCATTGAGTATGAATATTCAGAGAAGTGGTGTTACAAATACAATTATTAGTTTGATGGAGGGTAGATTTTTTTCTAATTTTAAATTTGATAAAATTTTACTAGATGCTCCTTGTTCGGGTACAGGTACTTTAAGAAAGAGTCCGAATACAATAAAAGAATGGTATCCTAATATTGCTAGAAGAGTTTCGGGAGTTCAAAGACAATTAATAAAAACTGCTTTTAATAATTTGAAAAAAGGAGGAGTTTTGGTTTATTCAACTTGTACTTTGGAACCAGAAGAAAATGAAAGGGTTATTTCATATTTGTTAGATGAGTTTGAGGATGCTAAATTGGAGAAAATTTCTATTCCTGGATTAAAGAGTTCTTCTGCGGTTTTGGAGTTTGAAGGAAAGGAGTTTAATTCTGAAGTTTCTAAATGTTTGAGAATCTGGCCACAAGATAATGATACGGATGGATTCTTTGTTGCTAAGGTTAGAAAAGTTTTATAAGTGGGTTCTTTTGCCCCCCCATATGCCGGTCAGACAAACACGCAGCAAGAAGGGAATTAGGAAGAGTGGAAGGCATACCCCAAAGGATTTGGAGCTTATTTGTCCGGAAACCCCTGAAAATTTTGAAGAGGGAGATTTAGATACTAAAATTATGCAGGGCATGGCCGTTTTGGGAAAACTTAGGGAGAATGAAATTAATAGGTTGCTCCCTTATGTTGGTCCAGATTATTCTAGTGAAAATATCGAGAGAAGAATGAGAGTTTTAGTTAAGGAAGAAAAACTTCGTTATGACAGAAAATTCTATCGTGTGAAAGTATAACTTTTAGAAAGGTATTTAAATCCGAAAAAGCTCTTTTTCGCATGGCAGATACGTCTGGTGTGGCAGATAAACCTGAGAGTTCTTTGGGCGATATTATTGAAGGTACAAATCTTGATGGGGCTAAAGTAAAAATAAATATTGGTAATGTTGCTGATGAAATTATGCGAAAGGGAGGCGTATTGAGGGTTGGAGATATAGACGGCCCTTTGGGGAGTTATGATGCTGATACGCAAGAAAAAATTGTTGGAAGATTATTTTTTGATTATGATATTGCCCCAATAAGGGGTACGAATGTAGAGCAGGATCACCCGGGATATTGGGTTTTAAAGCATCAAGGAAAAGGATACTCTCGGGAGGCAAGATTAGCTGCTATGGATTCAGAGGAAGCTGCCCTTATAACACAATGGCTAAATTCTAGCCTTTAATAACTTTTAAATATTTTAGTTTGTTTCTAGTTTTATGGCCCATGGTAAAAAATATGGGAAAAAAGGACCCAATCGTGGCGGAAGAGATTCACATAAGGATTTAGATTTTGTTTCTGCTGAACAAGTTGAAATTGAAGAAGATACATTAGAAGATAAAATTATGAGGGGTATGGTTGTGGTAGAGAGAGTGCATAAAAGTGAGCTCATCGAAAAATTAAGACTATATGTCGGACCAGATTATAGCGAAAGAGATATAAAAAAGGAATTTGGAAGATTAGTTGGAAAAAAGAGACTTAAATATAAAACAGGAACTTATTATTTACCACTTTAGTTCTTCATCTTGAACGTATTTTAATTTCTTTTTCATTGCAATTTCTGCTTTTTGAAGTTCTGACCCTAAATAGGCTGCGTGTTGTTTTAAAGATATTAAATTTTCTCTTATTATTGTGTTATAAATTTTCTCTGCAGATTTTCCAGAAATAACCGTTGCTTTTTTCAAATCTTTTTTTGGATGGTTTGAATGGTCGTTTTTTACATGGGCTACTTCAATTTGATTTTTGTTAATTCTAATTAGAAAGTATCCTTTTGGATCTTGTTTCCATTCTTTTTTTGAATTGTATTTAGCTTTTATTTTCATTTTGCATTTTTATTGCATCTTCGTATGTATCGGGAGCTTCGCAGATTATTGTACAATTTATTTTTTGTTTCTTTAACTCTTTTATAATTGTTTTGAATTCTTTTATCTCGATTGGAATGTGATTCTTTTCTCCTTTTTCAGAATAGGCAATTCCAGAATAATGACAATGAATATGTTTGTGTCCTTTTAGTTTTTTAATTACTTCTTTGAAATCTATATTTCCGTTGTTTCTGGCTTTTAAGTGAGCAAAGTCAATACAGAAAGCTGTTCCAGATTCTTTTGCTAATTTTAATGTTTCGTCTAAAGAACCAAAAACACTTACTTTCCCCGTTGTTTCTGGGGCTAGTTTAACTTTCCATTTTTTCTCTTCAATGTATTTTTGTAATGTAATCATTTCTTTCTTTATTTTTTCGTAGGTTTCTTCTCTTGTGGATTTTCCAACGAATCCTGGATGGAAAACTATGTATTTTGCTCCTAAATGGTGCCCTATTTCACATGCGTCTAGAATTCTTTTTTTACTCATTACTACTTTCTTTTTTTCTGGAGAGTTTAGATTAACATAATATGAAGCGTGTATGCTTAAATCTATGTTTAATTCTTTGGCTAATTTTCCTATTTCTATTGCATCTTCTTTTTTTAAGTAGACAGAATATGTAAATGCCACTTCTGCAGCATTTAGTTTATTTTTGTTTAAATATTCTAAATTTCCTTTGGCTTCACTTTTTCCACCAATGCCAGAGGCCCCTATTTTAATCATTTTATATTTTGTTTAATTTTGGGTATATAATTATTTCTATGGGAAACTTTATAAAATAGTTTTGATTAAGGAATATGTATGAAAAGAGTACATAAGATTAGTATTTTTGTATTTGTAGTTCTTCTTGTATTTGGGTTTGGATATGTTAAAGGTGATTTGATTGAAATTACCGGGCGGGCGACCGGCGTGGGTATAGCAAACTGCCACATACCTTGTCAAACAGAAATTAATGGTTCTCCTGTTGAAATCCCCGTTGGACAATGCGGGCCGTATTTGCCTGAGTATTGCCCAGAATTAGTGGAAGAACAGGAAGATTGTGGTTTTTTTATAGATAATTGTACAGTATGTGGTTGCCCCGAGGGAAATACCTGCCAAGAAGACGGAAATTGTCTTTCAGATGGAAGTTCTCCGAGTGATACATATATGGGTTGTGTTGAAGTAGTACCTGGAAGTTTTGCTTGTATGGAGAAGCAAGGAAGTAGTCCTGATGAATGTTCTTCTGATGGTGATTGTTATTCTGTTTCTCATATTGAGTGTAATGAAGGTGATCTTAGTTGTGAGGAAGTGCCCGGCCCCGGAAGAGATGAGTGTGATTCAAGTGATGAGTGTTATTCTGGTTATATTAATAGGTGTTCTGATTTAATTTGGAATATGGAATGTCAGATTGGTAATGCTCCGGTTTATTGTTCTGAAGGAGAGTTTGTAGCAGATTGTAGTGAATGTGGTTGTCCTCCAGGATTAAGTTGTATGGGTGATGGAAATTGTGCTTATGCTACGGGGAGTAGTGAAAGTGACTTTGATGAAACTTCATTTTTAATGGAATTATCCTTAACTTTGGGGGGAAATCAGTATGTGAAAACGATGGTAAATGATAAACTACAAGCTACTTTGCAATTTGAGAGGGTAGAGCGGCCATTGATAAAGTTTGTTAGACCAACTCTTACTAGGATTTCTGCTAAAATGCCTACTCAAACAGAAATTGAAATAAGGGATAGTTTAGACGGAATTCAGTATAGCCCAGTGATGGGAAAATTTGTTGTTATAAATGGTCTTGCTTCGGGAGTAGATGGAGTGCAATACAGTCCAGGATCAAGTATGGAAGGTTTTCAGATGATAATTGGTGTAAATGAAAACAATACGCCGATAATAGATTTAAATTTGTAAAATGTCAATTTTGGATCCAATTATTTTAAATAAGAATGAAGAGCAGGAGCTAAAGAAAACTATAAAAGAATTTTTAGGATTGTTAAAAAATAAAGATATTAAATTTTTTGTTGGTGGAAGTTATGCAAAAAATACTTTTTTGAAAGGGAATTTGGATATTGATGTTTTTGCTAGGTTTGCATATAAGGATAAGTTTTTAGATATTTCTAAGGAATTGGGAAAGTTTCTAAGAAGTAGATTTAAGAAAGTGGTTAAGGTTCATGGGAGCAGGGATTATTATCACGTAAAATATAATGATTTGGTGTTTGAGATTGTCCCCGTTTTGAATATAAGAAAGTCGGTTAAGGCAGAGAATATCATGGATGTATCTCCTTTGCATGTTAAATTTGTAAAAAGGAAAAGTAATAAGAGAATTCAGAAAGATATTAAATTGCTTAAATTGTTTTTGAAAGCTAATAACTTATATGGTGCCGAGTCATACATAAAAGGATTTTCTGGGTATGTTTGTGAATTGTTAGTGATATATTATGGTGGATTTGATAATTTAATTAAGGAAGCTAGGAAATGGGATAAAAAAGAGGTTATTTGTTTTTCTAGGAATGAAGAAAAAATCTTAGTTAGTATGAGTAAGTCTAAGAAACATGGTCCCTTGATTATTGTTGATCCGGTTCAGGATGATAGAAATGCGGCAGCAGCAATTGGAAAGAGGAACTATGAGAAATTTGTAAAACTTTGTAAGGCCTATAATGGAAATAAGAATTTTTTTATTAAGAAAGAAGTTTTGTTACATAAATTAAAAGGTTATACTATTTTTCAAATTAAACCTTTAGATGGGAAAAGAGATATTGTTGGTGCTAAATTGTTAAGTTTACTTGAAAGAATGAAAAAAGAGTTTGTTCGCTATGATTTTAAAGTGGAAGATTATGGTTGGAAGTTTGAAGATGAAGTTTATTTTTGGTTTAAAGCAGAGAAGTTGAAAAGGGATAAATTACATATTGGTCCTAGCGTGAAAGATAAAAATCATGTTATTGCTTTCACAAAAAGATGGAAGAAAGTTTCAATTAAAAAAGGAAAAGTTTGTACTACCTTGAAAAGGAAGTATTTGACTTTGAAAGAGTATGGTGGTTACTTAATGAAGCAAGATTGGTTGAAAGATAGTGTAAAGAGTATAAAAATTTATAAGTGAGTTTTTATTTCCGTTTCTTATGACAGTAGAGATGAATAAGAGAAGTAAAATTATTTTTGAGTGGAGTGAAAGAGCTAGTGCTATTGGAAAAGATGTTGCTTGGGCAAATGGTCCTGCTTGGGTAAAGGTGTATAATGGGTGGGAACAACCTAGATTAGGAATTGTTGTTGGTGATAATCCCTTGGAATTTCTAGTTAATTCTGATGGAGTAATTGGTTCTAGGCCAGTTGTTGTTGATTTTGTGGAAAACGATTATGCTCCTTGTCCTAAGGGGGGACATAAATTAAGAAGTCGATCTGAAACAGATAGTAGTTTGAAGTCTATGAAAACTGTTGATGCAGCATGCTATCACTCTCTTGATGATGATTTGAAATATTTACTTTTTGAAAAATGAAAAAATTAGGGCTTGCTGGGTTATTATTGGTATTGGGATGTACCTCGGCGCAATCTCCAAAGACAACGGAACAAGATTATTGGTCCATTATGAAAGGAATTATCAGTATTGAAGACAATATAATTCCGGTTGGTAGCCAGATCGTTGAAGAACCGTATTTAGAATATGACTGGATTTCTCATGAAAATTATCTATATACATTTATTTTTAACTCGGGTCCACTTGATAGTGTGTATGTAGCAAAACATGTTAGTGAAGAAGTTTTTTGGCCGGGGGTTTGGAATTATTTAGAAACGCTTATTTTGCCTGATTAAGTGAATAACTTTTATTTGGAACTAGTTTCGCTTTTTTAATTTCTAATTTTGCAGTGTTTTTTGCTTCTTCTATTATTTCTGATTCTAAAATTTTAATTTCTTTCTTAAATAATGGACAATCTAGAACTAATGATTCAAATTCTCCGCCTTCTCCCGCAATGTTTAGTCCGTTTTTTTTATTTAGTTTTACTAATTTATCAATATCTTCAGTTGTAATTACTTTGTTTAGCCAAGATTTATCTAATCCTTCGGCTGCTATTGAAGAAAAGATTATTTTGAAATTATTTTTTATTAATTCTCTCATTACTTCCTCTTGATCTTTGTGCCATAAGGGAGAAAATACTTTTAGTTCTAATTTGTCTGCTATCTTTTCTATTCTTTCTCTTTGATAGTCTGAAAATAATGCTCCGGTTACTATTCCTTGAATTTTGTATTTTTCCTTTGATTTAATCAATACTTTTTCTAGGTCTTTTAGTTCGTGTTCTTTTTCCCCCGTTGTTTCTTGGAATAATATTGGAAGTTGCATTGCTTCTGCTTGTAGTTCTGTTAAGTCAATATTTGGAGTGTGATACATGTATGAATCTGGATTTTTTGATTTGATTGTAATTAAACAAGGTATGTCATAATCTTTCATTAAATATGTTGCATATGTTGAATCCTTTCCAGAGCTAAATAAAATTCCAAGTTTCATGTATTGATTTAGATATTCGGACTTTTTCTTTTTTTCGGAAAGTTTTTCTATCGCTTTGTCAAACTTTGATCCATATTGTGCAGCTTTTTTGGGCCTGAAAGCATATTTTTTTGAGATTCCTTCTTTTATTGCTAGTTCTCTTAAGACTAGTTTATTTGTTTCTTTGTTAATTTTATATTTCGCAGGGATTTTTAGAGCGTAGTCAACTAGTTCTTTTTCTAGGTAGGGAACCAAAGGTTTTATTTTGAAATGTGAGATTATTTTTTGATCTCTTACTAAGTCATCTTCATATACTTTTTTTAGTCCTTCTTTTAGTTCTTTGTTTAGATTTTTTGAGGTTTTATGTCTGTTGTACCCACCAAAGAGTTCATCTGAACCTAGGCCGGAAAATAATATTTCTATGTCGTCTTTTTTTGCTAATTCTGTTGCTACATAAACCGTTAACCCCACTGAAACATTAATTGGATTTGTTTGTTGAATTATTGGGACTATTTTTTCTAAGTATTTAGGGATTTTTTCTAATTTTAGTATTTTATATTTTAAGTTTAGATTTAATTCTTTTGCTATTTCTTTTGCGAATATTAAATCTTGAGAGTCTTCTTTGTAAGCTGAAGTGTAACAGGTGAAGTTATAGTTTAGTTTTTTTAGGTAAACTGCTAACATTAGAGAATCTATTCCTCCGGAGAATAATATCCCTATTCTCTTTTTTGGGGTTTTCTTTAGAGTTTTTACTAGTAACTTCTCTATTTTATCTTGATATTCTTTAATATCCATAGTTTGAAAAGAAATATGTTCATTTTTAAGTTTTTGGCTTTAAAGTAAGTTTTATAAATAATGTTTGTATTAATGTTTTTAAGATGAAAAAAACAAATTCAATCATATTAGTGGCCGTTTTGGGGATTATATTAACTGTATCTGGATGTTATGCAGAACCCAAATATTCTTTTAGTGTTAGAGAAGGTTTTGTTGTAGCTAATGATGTTTATTCTGCTAGGGGTGAAATTGAAAGTCTTGGTGGAAATATTAGACATATCTTTTCTGATGATGGTGTTTTGATTGGAGATATTCCTTCTAATTATAGGGGAAAAGTTTATTATGAAAATTCTAATGTTCCTTCTAAGTATTCTAGTGTGTTTGGTTCTTGGACAAAAAGTTTAGATTATAAGAGAATTCCTCTTGAGGAGAAATTAGCTAATATTCCTGATGTTGAACCTATCTATAATGATATGGTTATGATTGAAAAACCTAGTTTGGATCAATTGCAGATTATTCCCCGGGGTTTACCGGAGGGTGCTGATTTGACTGATACTAGTTCATTTATGATTGGAGATGTTTCTGTTTCTGTTATATTTCCTGAGAGTGATGAGACTGTTTGTTTAAATCCCCCTACTTGCGATAGTTATGGTCCAGATTCAGAAGATTGGACCTCTGAGGAGATTCAAAATGTTAAAGATGAGATTCTTTTAGCTATGGATTGGTGGGCACTTCGTGAAGAAAATGCTCACTTGACTTTTGTTTATAACTATGAGGAAAATGTTTCTACTGAAGTTGAGCCAATTAATTTAGATGGGTTATTTTATGATGAAATCTGGATAAATGATGTTATGGTGAGTCTTGATTACGGCCCAGAGCAATATCCCCCGGCACCGCTGGTATTTGATTACATAAATGATAACAGGAATCAAACAGATTGGGGTTTTGTTATTTTTGTTGTTGACTCTAGTAATGACGAGGATGGTGCTTTTAATGATGGTAGATTTGCTTATACTGTTGTTCATGATGATAGTAGTGGAGGCGGACCCTATTTTGTGATGACCTATGACAATCAAAATTATGAGATCGAGAATATGGACTCTGTTTGTGCCCATGAAACCGGCCATATATTTGGAGCAAGAGACGAATATGGTTCTTGTGCCTGTGATTGGAACTCTGGTTACCTCAACTACGCAAATGAGAATTGTATAGACGATTGTTTAATTAATGAAAATTCAATTATGCGGGGGGGGATAACTCCTTTTACCGAAGGTTTGATTGACTACTACGCAAGAGGCCAAATTGGTTGGCAAGACACTGACGAAGATGGAATTTTAGACATTCAAGATACAACCCCCAGTATTTTGTTGAATGAAGGTATTGAAGACGAAACTGGATTTTATTTTGATGGAGATGCTTCAATTAATATTTTCCCGGCAATAAATCCCTATTATAATGATATCTCAATAAACACCATTGGAAATGTAGTTTATAGTTATGAACTTGAGGGTGAAGATTGGAGCGAATGGTTTGATACTGATTCTAAAGATGGTATTTTTGATTCTGCCTCGGAATTATATGAATTTATTTTTGGTTATGTTGGGGGAGGAGATTTTACTGTTCAATCAAAGGCCATTAATAGTGTTGGAAATGAAAATGAGAGCAATATCCAATATGTTACAGTTACTTCATTGCCACCATATTGTGAAGACAGTGATGGAGGATTCAATATCTGGGAAAGAGGGACAATAGTTGATGACTATGGCGAGTATACTGATGAGTGTAATGATCAATATTTGCTTGAATGGTTTTGTGGAGAAGACGGGGTAGATGCAGATGAAGTGCGTTGTACTTATGGATGTAGTTTAGGAAGATGTTTGAAAAAGAGCTTTCCTTTAATTCGTTTCACTCAACAACATCAGGGACAGGATGATCCCCTTTAGAAAGGGAAAATATATAAATAGGTAAATGAAAGTAGATGATATGATGAAGAGAGAGAACTTGAAAGCTATTCTTGTTGTTGTTTTAGTAGTTTTGGGAATTATGTTTATTGTAACCCTTTATGATGAAAATAAAGAAGTTATCCAGGGATTGGCATTCATAGAACAGATGGGTTGTACCTGCATGCAAGACGGGCGTAGTGTTGGAGGAAATGATTGTTTATCTTGGGACCCTCCCAGTTATTGTTTAGCCAAGGGAGATCCTCCAGAGTGTACTATCGTAGATGATTGTGTAGAGTGTGGTTGTGTTCCCCCTTATGAATGCATAGATGGAGTTTGTGCTAGGGGAGATGGGTCTAATCCGCCGCCACCGCCACCTACGGGAGAGTATTGTGCTGGACATTGGGATTGTGGTGTTTTTGAATTGTGTATTGGTAAAGATGAGGAATTAGTGAATATTATTGAGACAAATGAGAAATGTTATGAAAGTGATTATGATGAAGGAAATGATTGTGGGCAGTGCTATGCCTCTACCGAACGTGAAGACGGTTATTGTGCTTCTAATTATTTAGAAGAATTTGGTTATAGAGTTATGAATGATGATTTTGAGAGTTGTGAAGAGTGGGGAGATTGTAAAGATGGAATTGGCCCTGTTGAGGGGGGTTGTCCGATAGGTGATATATGTTTATTTAATCCAGTAGTGCAAGAGGGGAGATGTTCAGAGTATGAACAATTGTCGATTTGTGAAGATGGTACATTTGATGGACAATGTTCAAATAGCTCATATGGATATTTATGCCAAGATGGAGATTTGATTAATGATTCATGTCAATTCTGTGAAATCCCTTATGAATTCTGCCCGGCGGGATATGAATGTAGCCAAGATGGAAGTTGTTCTGCAGAGATAGATGAAATTAATGATAACGGCGGGAATGATGAAGAAGATAATTATTGTGAATATGTTGGTGGAACCTGTGAAGGTCAATGTGGTGAAGGATTTTATGATGTTAGTGAATTAGAAGGTTATGAACAATTAACTGATAGTTGTGTAGAAGAATTTGGTACCAGTGAAGTTTGTTGTTACCCATATGAGAATGATGATTTAAATGATTGTACCTACTACAACGGAAGCTGTATGACTAATGAGTGTAGTGGAAATTACATTTCTCCAGACATAGAATACTTAGATGAAGAATGTGAATATTATGTTGGTGAAGATTATGTTTGTTGTTTAGAATACTTAAGCGACTCAAGTGAAGAAACTGAAGAAAAGGGATTCTTTGAATACATCTTTGGAGAACAAACCAGTAATGAGTATAGTGGAGATCAAGAACTGGGAGAAAGTTTTAGCTTAAATAGATCTTATATTTTTGGAGGATTGTTTTTAGTAGCATTTGCAATATTAATGATATTACTTTTTGCTCCAAAAAAGAAGTAGAGGTGTTAACCAAAAAACTTATAAATGAAAGATTAATTATAAAGTAATACTGATTCTGAAAGGTTAAAAAAATGGAACAGATATCTGATAAAGTGCAAAAAGGAACTACTACCGTTGGTATAGTTTGTAAGGAAGGAATTGTCCTAGCCGCTGATAAAAGAGCTAGTGCGGGCTATATGATTGCTAATAAAGATGTTGACAAAATACATAAGATTACTGATGAAATTGCAGTTACTATGGCTGGTTTAGTTAGTGATGCTCAGTTAATTGTTAAGTTAGCTAGAGCAGAATTAAGACTAAAGAAAATCAGAAATCGGAAAATTTCTAGTGTAAAAGAAGCTGCAAATATGGTTGCAGGAATATTATATCAAAATATAAGAAAATTCTCAACAGTTCCGGGCATTGTAAGTTTTTTACTAGCTGGAAAAGACAGACATGGTTTTGGTCTTTATGAGTTGGGTGTTGATGGTTCTTTATCACATATATCTAGATTTTGTTCTACTGGATCCGGGTCTATGATGGCATATGGGGTTTTGGAGAGTTCATACCAAGAAGGTATGTTAGTTAAAGATGGTATTGACGTTGCAATGAAATGTATTAATGCAGCAATGCAAAGAGATATGGCAACTGGTGAAGGTGTGGACGTATTTGTCATAAACGCCGAAGGAGCAAGAAAAGTAGTAGGTAAGAAAGTTGTTTCAGAACTTAAATAATAATTTTTCTAAAATTTAAAGAATGGTATTAAAGATAGTTGAAGAAATAAAGGAATTATTGCCTAGCAATGCCAAAGTTTCTAGTATTGGTTTTGAAGGGGCAAATATAGTCGTTTATACTGGTAATAAAGAGTTCTTTTTAGATTGTAATGGAGTAATTAGAGAGATTGTGAGTAAGATTAAGAAGAGGGTTGAATTGAGGCCAGACCCTAGCATATGTATTGATATTGAAAGGGCTGAAGAAGAAATAAAGAAGATTTTACCCAAGGAAGCAGGTAAAGTTGAATTGAATTTTGATCCTCAAAGGAGTCAAGTTGTGATTGAAGCAGAGAAACCTGGAATTGCAATAGGAAAATCTGGAGAGAATCTTAAATTAATTAAGAAAAAGACTTTTTGGGTTCCTCTAGTTCAGAGAATTCCTTCTATTGATTCAAAGATAATTAAGAATATTAGACAAGTATTATATGCAAATGATGATTTTCGTAGAGTTTTCTTAAATAAAGTTGGTGAGAGGATTTATGGGAATAGAAGAAAAGATACAAAAACCGAATGGATTAGAATTTCCTTTTTAGGGGGAGCTAGTCAGGTTGGAAGAACTTGTTATTTATTACAAACTGAAGAATCAAATATTATGGTTGATTGTGGCATTAATGTTGCTGCTCCGGAAGAAAGTGCTTATCCTTATTTACATGTTCCTGAATTTAAGATTGAAGAGTTAGACGCGGTTATTTTGACACATGCTCATGTAGACCATTCTGCCCTTATTCCATTATTGTATAAATATGGTTATAAGGGGCCGGTTTATTGTACTCCCCCAACTAGGGATATTGCTGCCATGTTATGTTTAGATTTTATTAGTATTGCACAGATGGATAATAAAAAATCTTTATACGAAACTGCTGATGTTCGGGAGTTTGCTAAACACACAATTGTTTTGAATTATGAAGAAGTTACAGACATTACTCCAGATGTTAGATTGACATTTTATGATGCGGGGCATATTTTGGGAAGTGCTATGGCACACTTGCATATTGCCGATGGGTTGCATAATCTTATGTTTACAGGAGATATGAATTTTGAAACTTCCAATTTATTGAGTCCAGCAGTTACTAAATTTCCAAGATTGGAAACCATGGTAATAGAAAGTACTTATGGTGGAAAGGATAATGTTGTTGCAACTAGGAAAGAATCTGAAGAATATTTAAAAACGGTTATTAACACCACTGTTAATAAAAAAGGAAAAGTATTGATGCCCGTTTTGGGGGTTGGAAGAAGCCAAGAGATGATGATGATTTTGGAAGCGGCTATGAGAAATGGAGAAATTCCAGAAGTTCCGGTATATGTTCAAGGGATGGTATGGGATGTTACTGCAATACATACTGCGTATCCTGATTTTTTTAATAGTAAAACAAAACAAATGATATTCCATAAGAATGAGAATCCTTTTTTGTCCCCAATTTTTAAACATGTTACCGGCCAAAAGGAAATGAAGCAAGTTATTGAAGGTGGACCGTGTGTTATTTTGGCTACATCAGGTATGATGACTGGCGGAGCTAGTGTTGAGTACTTTAAGAATTTGGCAGAAGATCCAAAAAATTCTTTAGTTTTAACTTCTTACCAAGGAGAAGGTTCTTTGGGGAGAAGATTACAACAAGGAGAAAAAGAAATTATGTTCCCATCTGGAAATAAACAAATTCCTACTCATGTTAAATTGGATATTCATTCAATGCACGGTTTTACTGGGCATAGCGATAGAAATCAATTTATGAATTTTATGCACCGTTTGAATCCTAGGCCAAAGAAAGTTTTGACAGTTCATGGTGAAAGGAGTAGGTCCTTGGATTTTGCTAGTTCTATGCATAAACAGTTTAGAATTGAAACTTATGTACCTAAAAACTTAGAAATCATTAGAATTAAGTAATTAACCTCTTGTGAATATGTAAATTATATAGAAGGCATAAAGTGATAAGAATAATAATGAATTCCAACGTTCTAATTGATATTTCTTTCCGGTGTACATAAAAATTAATAGCATTGAAGTTATTGCAATTAAAAATATCATATCGAAGTTATATGCAAGGTTAAATGGTATTGGTCTAATTACTGAAGATATTCCTAGTACAAAAAGTACATTGAAAACATTTGAACCAACTATGTTCCCTACTACAAAATCTAGTTTTTTCTTTAGTGCTGCACGTATTGAAACTATTAGTTCAGGTAGAGAAGAACCTATTGAAAGGATAGTTGCAGAAACAAAGAATTCTGAAAGGTGAAGTGAGGCGGCTATTGTTGTTACTGATTCGATGATTAATTTTCCCCCAACAAATAGGCCAAAAATTCCTCCGAGAATCATTAATGCTGTGACATAGGATCGATGTTTGTGTATGACTATTTCTTTTGGAACACCTTTCTTGTCTTTTTTTCCTTCGGATATTGAAAAATGTAAGAATACAAGAAAGAATAAGAGTAGTGCTATTCCATCAACAAGTGTTAGTATATTTGTTCCATTGAAAAAAGAATCGTTTAAGACTAAGAATAATAAGATTGTTGAAAATAATGTAAAGGGGATTATCTTTCTGACAACATTAAATTTGACTTTTACTGTGATTAGTAATGATGAAACTCCAAGAATTAAGAGTATATTTGCTATATTTGATCCAATTATATTTCCTAAATTTATGTCTGTTGTTCCTTCAATGGCGGAAAATATATTTATTGCCAGTTCTGGAAGAGAGGTACCAAATGCTAAAACTGTTAATCCCAGAACTAATGGTTTTACTCCTAAACGTTTTCCTAAGTAGGTGGAACCATCTATTAAATAATCTGCTCCACGTACTAATAAGAATATGCCTGCCAATAATAATATATACTCAAACATAAGTTAATTTTGAAGATTTTAGTATATAAATATAACCATAAGGTTTAAAAATAGGTTATAGTTGTTTTTATATTGCAGCGGGATGGAGCAGTCTGGAGTGCTCGTCGGGCTCATAACCCGGAGGTCGTCGGTTCAAATCCGTCTCCCGCTATTCTTTTTTGAAAATCGCTAGTTTTTTAAGTTTATTTACACCATTAAAAATATGATAAATTATGAATTTATTAAGAATGATGAACGCCCGGATGTTGGTATTGTAGAGTTAAGGGGGACCCTTGTGGAAGAACCGGATCAGAGATATCTCGATTTAATTGGGGAATACCAGGGTAAAGCAGTGGTTTTAGATTTGGCTAAAGTAAATTTAATGAATAGTACTGGGCTGACGGTTATTATAGGCTCATATAAGCGTCTTAGGGAAGGGGGAAATCCTAGATTGGTTTTATGTAATGTTTCGGAAAAAATAATGAGAAAATTAGATGCAACTCATCTTAATGAGGTACTAAAGACTTTTGATAGTTTGGAAGAGGCTTTAGATAGTTTAGATTAGAAACTCTTAAAAATTAGGTTTTTTAGTTAATTCTTATGAAACTTTTAGGTATAGATGAGGCTGGTCGTGGTCCGGTTATTGGACCAATGGTAATGGCAGGGGTTATGATTGATGAGAAAGATGAGTCTAAATTAAAAGAGATGGGCGTCAAAGATTCTAAATTAGTATTACCAAACAAGAGGAATTTTCTTTTTGGTGAGATAAAGAAGATGGCTAAAGGTTATGAGATATTATCTTCAAGTCCTAAAGAGATAGATGATACTTTATTTTCTGAAGATATGAATTTGAATAAGTTAGAAGCATTAAAATCCGCTATGATAATAAATAAATTAAAGCCAGATAAGGTAATTTTAGATTGCCCAGGAACAAATATTGAAAAATATGTAGATTCTGTAAAATTATTTTTGAAACATAAAAAAGTGGAGATTGTTGCTGAACATAAAGCAGATTATAAATATCCGGTTGTTGGTGCTGCGTCTATTTTAGCAAAAGTAACTAGAGACGGGGAAATAGAGAAATTAAAGAAGAAATATGGTAATTTAGGTAGTGGTTATCCTGCCGATGAAATAACTAAAAAGTTTATTAAGAAAAACTTTGAAAAACATCCGGAAATATTTAGAAAGAGTTGGAAAACTTTTCAGAATTTAAAGAAAGAAAAAGAACAGAAAGGATTGAGCAGTTTCTCTTAGTTAATTTATTACAACAAAGTTTATTAAACAAGTATTCTTTCCAAATTTCCATTGGAAAAGATGTATGATGTTTGTATTATTGGTAGTGGCCCTGCTGGCTTATTTGCAGCAGATAGGCTTTCTAAAGAAGGAATGAAATGCTGTATTATTGAAAAGACTTCATTTTGTTCTGGAGGATTATTTAATGATGGTAAATTGAACTTAAGTACGAAGATTGGCATGGAATTAGATAAATTAAAATTAAGTGAGGAAAAAGCTAGGGAGTATTTGAAGTATATTGATGAGATGTTTATGCAGTTAGGAGCAGATAAGAAGGTATACGGGAGTGATCGTGAGGCAGTTAAGTATTGGGTTAAAAAAGCATTAAAGCATAAAGTTAGGCTAATTCCTTCGTTACAGAGACATATTGGTACCGATAGGGCTAAAGAGGTTATTGAGAAATTTAGAAATCATTTAATTGAAATGGGAGTAGAGTTTTATTTAAATACTGAAGTTGAAGAGATTTTTCATAAATTAACTAAAGAAAGTAATTTTGAATTAAAAACAAATAATGGTTTATTTAAATCTAAAATTTTATTGTCTTGCCCGGGTAGAGCTGGAGCGTATTGGTTTAGAGAACAATCAAAAAAATTGGGAGTAAAAAACATATTTGGTTCTATTGATGTGGGTTGTAGAATTGAGATGCCTAATGGAGTTTATGATGAAATCACTGATGTTATTTATGACCCAAAGTTTAGATATGTTACACACTGCCATGGAGACGAGATTAGAACTTTTTGTACAAATAAGGGCGGAAGAATAAGAGTTGAAAAGTTTGTTAGTGATGGTTCTGAATTACAATTAGTTAATGGGGATGGTTTGAAAGATAATAAAACAAGTAATACTAACATTGCTATTTTGTGCACTGTTAGTTTGACTAATCCAAGTGTGGATACTACTGAATTAGGCAGGAATATTGCTTTGGAAACTTTGAGAGCAGGAAATGGCGTCCCCATAGTGCAAAGAGTGGGGGATTTTATGAGGGGAAGAAGATCTAAAGTTGAATCTTTTAACAAGGGTTTTTATTCAAGATTAGAACCAACCTTAAGTGTGCCTAAACAAGCTTATCCTGGAGATATAACTCATGTTTATAGGGCAAGAGTTATAGACAATATTAGAGAATTTTTGGATGTTATGAACCAGATTTTTCCAGGATTTATGTCTCCTGAAAATTTATTGTATATTCCAGAAATAAAATTTTACGATACAGATTATATTACAAATGAAAATCTTGAAACAAATATTGAGAATCTTTTTGTCGCTGGAGATGGTTGTGGCAAGTCTAGAGGAATAGTTGGTGCTGCGGTTACCGGAATTATGGCTGCTGAAGGTATTTTGAAGAAGAAAGTGTAATTATTTCTTTTTGTCTTTTTTATTCTTAGAATCTTTTTTCTTGTTGTCTTTGTTTTTATTGTTTTTCTTCTTGTTGTCTTTTGAATTTTTGTCGTTCACTAATTTTACTTCTACTTTTCTCTCTTTTATTGGAGCTTTAAGTTGTTGATGTTTCTTTCTCCCTTTGGTTTGGGTAAGTTCATCTGCATCAAAGGTTTTTCCATGTCTTTTCCTAGCAAGAGCCTCTTTTAATAGAGGGATTTGTCTGTTTATGTCCCTCATCAATTCTGAGAATTTTTTTATTCTAATCTGATAAGTCGATTCAGCCATATCTCCGTGTTCAAAATAATCTACTTGCGTTTTTTTTATTAATGCTTCTAGACTGTCTCTTTCTTTGATTAGATTTCTTATTTTTCGTTTTATTAAAAAATAACCTAGTCTATTTTTTATAATGAAGTAAAAAATCGTTGCAACAGCTAAAACAATTAAGATTATCATCCAATTGTCTACAAAAAATGCTTTTAGGGTTTTGGTGGTAGTTTTATATGCTAAATTTAGTGCCGTTTGTTGTCCTTCAATCTCTATTAACCTTGAATATGCTTCTTTTGCTAGATCAAATGCTTCGTCATATCTTTCACTGTTAAATTCAAAATTCATTTCTTCTATTGTTAAATCTGCTTCTGAGAGGTTTATAGCAGGATTCTCTTCAGCTATAGAATCATATAAATCATAAACAAATGTTACTTCATCTCTTGCTATGTATCCTTTTTCTTTTAATTCTTCTATTTCGTCTAAGTATGTATCAATTATTGTGTAATCTCTTTGTGCTTTAGCTCTTGATTGTTGTCCTTCATAAATCTGTATTGCTGCCTTTAAAGTATCATTTATTCTTTGAGTCTGAAATCCATCTAAACTCATTTCCAGTATGGTTTGGGCCGCATCATTAAATTTTGCCCCATAATCTACCTCTATTATTTCTTCAGAATAAGCAAAACTTGAAAATAAGATTAAAAATAAGAATATTAGTTGGATTTTCATTTTAAGTTAATTCGTACTTTCCCGTAAGGGTTTTCCCCGCGTGGATTATCATGCCTTGGGTGTCTTTGATTTCAACTTCAACTATCTTTCTTTCAAATTGTTGACCCCTTAATTTTAATATTTCCATGGCCCTAGTTCTATTTCCCGTCCCGAAAATAACATTATAAAAAATAATAATCCCATCAGATAGGAAGCTTGTCGCCTCATCAGCCATGGTAACATTCTTTCCAACATGCCCAGGATTTGGAACCTCTCTAATTAGGAATGAAGTCATCTTGTGCTCTTCTAAATATCTAAATAATTGCTCCATATAAATTCTAAATCTACTCTCTTCTCCAGAGAATGCGGATGCAATGGAAGTTAGGGAATCCACTAGCACTAAATCTGGATCTATTTCTTGTGGAATTAAAATTGGTTGCACATCTATTAGTAATTCTTTCTTTGCTTCGGATAAAAGTGCTTCTACAGATCTTGCAATATCTAATGCGTTAAACCTCATAATGTTTAATGTGCCATTTTTTACATATTTGCTTGCTGGAAAACCAAATGACTCCATGTGGGAAACTAGTCTTTCTTCTGGTTCTTCAAAACTCATGTATAAAACATTCTTTCCACGAGCACACATATCATTTGCTAAATGTAAACAGAAAATTGTTTTGCCTGAACCCGGACCACCTTCAACTAAGATGCTTGACCCAACTGGGATCCCCCCATGCAAAAGTAAATCATTAAAACCCTCTACATTAAATTTAATAACTTCTTCTCCTCCGCTTGAAACTCCATCTCCAGATTTTGTTTTTCCAATACTTATTTTTTCATTGGCCTTAAGGGTCTTTACTTTTTTACCAGCTATTTTTTCTGGGTGAACATTCTCGGTTTCTTCGGGATGAGTTTTTAAAAATTCTCCTGCTTCTTTTTGGGCAATTTTCATTTCCTCTTTTTCAACATCTTTCATATCTTTGGGAAATGGTACAGGTTTTTCGGTAATTTCTTCTACTACTTTTTTTTCTTTAGAGGGATCTTCCTTGTAGACTTTTATATTTTTATCTTTTGATTCTTTTCCCTTCTCTTCTTTAGTAACATCTTTGTCTTTCTTCTTAAAAAGACCTCCAAAAAATCCTTTTTTGTTCATTGAATCACCCTACATTTATATTTTTATATTTTACTCTTTTTATACTTTTTGGGTATTTAAGTATTTACTTTTGTGCTTTTTTTACATCCATGAGTGCTATTTTCTCTTCTACTTCGGATAATCTTGTTGAGTATGATTTTAGCATGTTTTCGTATACTCTTGTTTCATATTTTCCTTCTGTTACATAGGCTTTTTGGGTTTCTGCCATTATGTTTCTTAGTTTTTCTCTTTCTTCTTTTAGTTTTCTTGTTTTTGATTTGAATTTCATTAGGTTTCGTTGTTTATTTTCGAATAGTATTCTTTCTTCCATTATTTTGTTTAGTCTTTCTTCATATTGGGTCATTGCGTCTCCGTATTCTTTCATGGACATTCTTGCTTTTTCGAATACTTCTATTTGTATTGCTTTCATGAGATCCATTAGTAGGTTTTGTTCTTCGTTTAGTTTCTTTAGTTTTCTTTTTACTAATCTGAATCTTGTGGCTACTGTTGTTCCTGTTGTGAATATGAATAAAGCTAGTGCACTTGTTGCTGTTTCTTTTTTATTTGATTTCATAATGTATATTGCTTCGTTTACATATTTTCCGCCTGATTCTATTGCTAGTGTTAGTTTTGCTTCGTTTATTCTTGATAATGCTGATAGGAAGTCTCCTCT
>Ga0233437_1000438_pt1 | contig 98364 bp, 90 predicted proteins | sample SI_122_August201_FD_182714 | JGI IMG/M metagenome (GOLD analysis project Ga0233437, IMG submission 182714) | Seawater microbial communities from Saanich Inlet, British Columbia, Canada - SI_122_August2016_200_MG | ecosystem: Environmental > Aquatic > Marine > Inlet | place: Canada: British... | reverse complement strand
TGAAAATATAATTAAAGGTTACCATAGCAATATAAAATTTTATAGAATTAGAAAGTTTGAAGATAAAGGAGAATTTATTCTTGATGGACTTCAAAGATTAACTGCTATTCAAAACTTCCTAAAAGGGGAATTGAGAATATTTGGAGAAGTTAGCTCAAATGGTAAAGGTTACAATTATTTTGAGATAATAACAACTCCTGAACTACTTTCAATAAAATATTTAATCAATAGATGTAACAACATTCTTTTTGATAGGTATGAATTTGAAGACTTAAGAGAAGTTATTGAATTTTACATTGAAACAAATGAAAATATCTCACATAGCCCAGAAGATATTCAAAAAGCAAAAGACTACCTTTTAACTATTACAGAAGAAGATTATAAATAATCTTCTTTTAAGTAATATATTGGTATAATTATATATATTAAAAAAAAGGTTGAAACAATGAGTAAATATAGAGAATTAAAATTTAAACCACCTGTTCTAAGTGTAAATGAAAATGCAAGAGAAGTTATTATTACCACTGTTAGCTGTATGTGTGATAACATTCATACAATCAAATTAAAAAAATCAGAAAATGGAGATTTTTCTGTTTCAGGAGGTAGGTCTTCTCTCTCTAATTGGCAAATGAAAGGGGATTATATTACTGATCTTAAATGGGCAGCAGATGACCAAAATTGGTCTGAAGTTTTCAGAATTATCAATACTGGAACAGCTGTAGTAGCTTCTGTTAGAAGTAGATAACTACTATTAATGTTTTTTTGAAGCTAATTTAAGCTTATTTAAGCTTATATATAATTAACTCTTAGGTATACTTTTTATTAAGAAAAATAAACAAGAAATTATTTCTTCTAATGAAAATTTAAATAAGATAATTTAATTAAGAAAATGAAATTAAACATATAAGGAATAATTATGAAAAACTCTACTATTACTATACAAAAAAAAGGATTCAAATGAAAAATTACTTACCTTTAAAAGTTAAAACTACTGGGATTATTTTAAATGCTTCTTGCGATATGAAGTTGAAAAACTGCAAAGCTACTTCTGATACAGGTATTGTTACAAAAGTTTTTATTGACCAAGATACTGATGATGAACCCTCTTATGTTTGCAACCATTGTTTAAACTTACTTGTTAAAAATGGAAATTGGGATGTTCCAGGAGCTTTTGTTAATGGTATGAACAAAAATTAGTAATATGAATTCTAATAAAGAATCTCTTCTAAACTACCTAAATACTTTATTATCTTTGGTTTAACTTTCCTCTAAGGTAATTTATACTATAATTATATTATATAAAAAGAAAGGCTATTTTTATGAAATACAACTTAATCTTAAATGACATTGCTCCTGAACTTATGGTTGACTCTAATAGAGTTATTCAATATGCTGAACACAGACTTGAAGCTAACCCAGAAGAAAGAGCTTGCTGGTCTTTTGATACTTTAAATATGAATATTCAGCAAGCTATCCTAGTTATTAATTCTTTTGAGGAAGATGTTGAAATTATTAATGAAAGAACTGCAGTTGAAACTGTATATTTCATCATTTTTTCTACTTGTAATGAAATTTTTACTAATTCTGGTTACATTGAAGAAAAAGCTAGTAGAGCAGCTAATAGATTAGCTATTAGAAATACTTGGATTTTTTTTAATGACCCAAGCATCAACTCCCTTAAAGAATTAGAAATTAGAAGCTCTAAACTTCCTCAAATTTTTAGTTAATCTTAATCCAGAAGAACAATATAGTTGTTCTTCTTACAATCTTCTTTTTCTTTTAGACCATCTTTTTAAAAAAATCTTTTTCTTCTAATAATAACTATCAATCTCTTCTTTTAATAATGAGAGTATTACTTTAATGAGAGTATTACTTGTCTTTTTTTTGACAGAGATGTATCTTCTCCTTCTATTCTTAAGATATAGTCTAGATAGAATCAAACTCCCCCTAATATTAAAGATCTCATTAACTATATGACTTATTGGACTGTTAATTGAACTGTTGATTGAACTGTTGATTGAACTGTTGACCCTCTAATAATTGATTCTATAAAAACTTATAATCTTATGCCTCAACTTGGTTTTCATTTAGATACCTCTAAAGAAATCTCTGAATATATTTTTAATTCTGATTTTAATAAATATTTTTCTTTTTTGCCTTTCTTTCAGTTTTCTTTCAGCTTCATTACACTATAATTTTTATAGTTTAAATAAAGAGGTAGTTGTTCCCCTCATTTTATTTAGACCTTCTTTAAGCTATTTAGTTAAAGGACTTTTGCTATTAGTCTTTTATTCTATTGTCATATTGCTCCAATAAAAAAGGATTTGTCCCCTTTTTTAAGTTATTTAAAAAGGAAATTAGCCTCTCCCCCTTTCTTGCTAATTTCCTTCTTTGTTAATTTCTAATTAACTTAGATAAAAAAACCCATATGGGTTTTTTTTACTTGAAAAATATCCATTTTTATTTTAAGTTCTTCCTAAGTTGTTTTTAGCTATAATTTTACATACAAAAAAAGGCTTAACTTATGGATGATAAATTAATTATTGATAATAAAAATATTAAAACTGCTATTGAACTTCTTACTTCTAAATACATTGACGATATTAAATCAGACTTAGAACAAGATGATTATTCTGTTTTATCTTCAATCATCTCTGGGAAAGGTATGTCTCCTCTTAATCAACTTCCTCTTATTAACCTTATTAATGAATTTGAAGACAACTTTTATGATCTTGAAGACATTATGTTAGAAAAGTATATGACAAGAAGCAAATATAAACATATTGTTAATCAACTTAATGAAATCAACTTAATGAAATCAACTTAATGAAATCAACTTAATGAAATCAACTTAATGAAATTTAATTTCTTCTCTCTTTTAAGAGGGAGTTTTTTTCATTTTTATTTTTTCATTTTTATTTTATAGAAAATTAAAACAGAAAACCTATACATTTATTATTTTTAAAATTATTTAAAGAAACTTACTATTATTATTTTATTCTCTTTACTTTACATTTTTTGGGGTTACTTTTTTGCAAAATGGATGAAAAAACAAAACTTCTCTGGTAGCAATTTTACCATCCTATTTTTAGGAACTTTTCTTTGGCCTTTAATTTTACTTTTGTACCTTTTAACTTTTACTTTAGATTTGATTTTTGGCTATGATTTTTCCCTTGAAAACTTAAGTAAAAAAATATTAAAAGCTTAATTTATTAACAAAAAAAAATCTCCCTAAGAAGGAGACTTTTTTCTTTTTCATCATATAAAAAATATTTTTTATTTTTCAACTTCGTTCTCTATTACAATTATGATTTTTTTATCAGCTTCTGGATTTAAATAATTCTCTTTACTTTCTAAATCCCCTATATAAAATGCTACATAGTTTTCAAATCTTTTTTTCATAAATTCTTCTGTAATTATTAATACTTCCTTCTTTGATAAATTAGTAATAGTCAATTCTAATATTACTAATTTAGATATCCTATCTCCTCTTTGCTTATTCTCTATATATTGAGTCTCATATACTGTATCTAAATTTAATTTATATCTGATCTTCTTTTCCATCCCATATAAATTTTTTATTTTTGCATCCCCAATATATAAAACTTTATTTATTACTTTTTTATTTTCTTCTATTACTTTAAAATCTTCCCTTTGCTCTATTAAATCTAATATAACTTTTATCGCTACATTATTGAAATACATTTTTACATTCTTAACTGCTAGCTTATTTTGAAATTCTTTTATTAATATATCTTGCTTCTTTTCTAAATAAATCTCATGCTCTATAAATCTTTTTGAAACTTTTTCCCCTATTGTTAAATTAAAATTTACTTTTCTATTTTTTACAAATAATACTTTTACTGTTGTATTTATATCTGGGTCATAATTTTTTATCATTAATAGCTTTGGTTTTTTAGGATCAAATTTTACTTCTAGTTTTTTAGTCTTTATATATTCTACTTCTTTTATCGCTGTATCAAATTTTACTGATACAATTTGTCTAAATGGAATTCTTATCTCTTTATAATATTCATCATCTTTTAGAAAAATTTGATTTATCCCTGTATTGAATTTTCTTTTTTCATATACAAGAGACTTTCTTTTTTCTAACTCTTCTAATCTTATTTTATTTTCTCTTCTAATATTCTCATTTAGTTTTTCTTGCTTGGTTTGATAATTTCTTTCTTCTCTTTCTTCTCTTTCTTCTCTTTCTTCTCTTCCTTCTCTTTCTTCTTGAGTTTTTAGAATTTGTTTTTTTACTGAGAACCTTTCTTTTTTAATCTCATCTTTAATCTCTTCTGCATTATTTTCAATTACTTTTTCTTTTTTTTGCTTACTTGCTCCATACAAATCTGTAATATCAAGTGCTTTTAATGAAGTAACTGTTAATAATCCAATAATTGTTATTTTTAATATACTCTTCATCTCATTATCTCCAATTTTTTGATTTTACTTTTGTATTGTAAGTTTCAATATGTTTATAATCTGTTGATATTACTCTTTTTAAATATTGCTTTTCCATATTTTTTATAAACAACAATAGATTTGATTTTAAAACAATATCTATTTCATTTTCATTTTCTATTTGATGAGTAATAGAGTAAGCCTCTACGTATCTTCCTTGTAATATATTTAATTTTATTAATTTTCTTTTCTTTTCTTCTTTTGATAAATATTCATTTTTTATCATTGGAATTACTTCTTTTAATTTTGTTGCTGTATTTTTATCTTTCAACAACCTTTTCTCTACTAAATATATATAGAACATAAAAAAGTTTTCTATTAAAGTCTCATTCTCTACTTTTATTAATGAGTTATAATTTCCTTCTTTCTTCTGAATACCCTCTATTGCTTTGAAAAAAAACTTAAATGTTTTATTTTCTTCAAATGTGTATTTTTCTTTAATAGCTTCTTGAGTTGCTTTAGCTCTAATATATTCTTGCTCTTTTATTAACTTATATACTTTTACTTTTTTCTTATTAATATATTTTTGACTTTTTATTTCTTTATTATTTAAAGTTTCAATATCTTTTGATAATCTTTTTGTTTCTTCTTTTATAAGAACCTCATTTTCTATTTCATTAAAAAACTTTTCATTTTGTTTTTTTCTTAACTGTTCTTCTTTTTCTTTTAGACCATCTTTAAAAATTTCTTTTTCTATTTCATTTATTTTTAATTGAGCATCTTGCATTTCCAGCTTGTACTTTTGATTCTCTATAACTTCAATATAACTTTCTTCTTTCTTTATCAATTTTTCTTTCAAACTATCAAAATATTCTTGAGTTGTTTTTTTTTCATTTATTGAGTCTGTTGCTAAAATACTAGAGCTTGCCAAAATCAAGCTTGCCAACCCTAAAATAATTTTTTTTGATTTTTTCATTTTTTTCCTTTTTTCTTTTTCTGCGAACAAGATATATATTAAACTCTTTCTATTTTAACTTTTTAAAAATAACTTTTTAGAAAATTAAAAGATAATTTAGAGCCTAAAAAAGATTTTCTTCTTCTTTATTTTCATCATTTTCTTCTTTATCTTCAGTATTTTCTTCTTCTTTTTCATCATTTTCTTTCTGATTTGAGTCATCATTCAAATTACTATTTTCATTAGTATTATATAAGTTATCTAACTTTTCAGTTGTTATTTTTAAATCCCTTAGTAAATTAGATAAATCTATTACTTCAACTTTAACTTTTGAAGATAAAGTTTCTAATGAAGAACTGATTTTACTTTTTATAAGAGCTTCTTCTCTTTTAAACATACTATTAGTGTCAGCATTGTCAGAAGCAATTTTAATATTTAAAGAGTTTTGATTTCCTGAAAGAAGAACATTTATTTTTCCAAGGTTACTTGGTTCTAATGTAATTTTAAAGAAAGACACAGGTAATTTAGCTTTATGCTTTATGTAATCTGAAACTTGATCAATTATTTTTTCAACTCTTTCTTTAGAAGAAGAAGAAGAAAGTCTAACTTCCATTTTAGCTTCAAATGAATTTTGTTTCATTAAATTATTATTAGAAATTACTTCATTAATTTCTTTATTTTGATTAGTAATTTCTAATTGTTTTTTTATAATATTAGACTCAAGAAGCTGACCTTTTCTAAAATTAAATTCTTCTTTTGCCTTAGAAACAATTTCTGTTTTTATATCTATTTTTTTACTATTTAACATTTCTTGATACTTTGAATACTCTTCTTTTTTAAGAGTATTATCAGCTAAAGTTTTTATTTCTCCTTTTAATTTATCAAAAGTATTATTTAATGTTTCTTGATTTTTTTGCTGTAAAGAACCTTGTTCTTTTTGAGACATAAGAGCATTCATTTTCATTTCAAATAATTTTTCAGAGACTTTTGACTTAGGAATTAAATTAGCAGTTTCTATTTTATTTTTAGAAATAGTATCTTCATTATTTATTTCGCTTGAAAGTAATTTTGAAAGAAATTTTGATTTAATGCCTTCTCTTTTTCTAACTGCTTCATCAGTATCAGCTGCAATATTATTCTTACTTCCTGTTTTTATTTCTTGAGAAGCTTGAAAGTTTAAAGAGCCAACTGTTACTTCTTTTAAACTATTAATGTCTCCTTTTCTAGACTTTACTAATTCTATTAATGATTTATTGATTTTCAATATTTCTTGTTCAGTTTTTGAAGCTATCGACTCAATATTTTTATATAAATTGCCAACTTTATTTAAAGTATCTTCTTTTGATAAATTTATATCATTTATATTTTTTGATTCAAAAAATGTTTTAATTTTTGAAGAATCTGAAATTATTTCTTTAGTTAATTTATCTGTATTAACTTCTTCTGAGTATTTCATCCCAGGTAATTTTGGAGAATTTGGAGCAGTGTCAGATGATAAAATATTTACTTCTGTTTGCTTTGAAAAGATTTTTTCAGAACTTAATTTAGCATGATCTTCTTGCAATAAATTTTTATCATTTTGAGTTATCTTTTCAATCTTTGATGTTCTTCTTGTATTTTTCAAAGCATCTTCAAACTCATTAATCTGTTTTTCAGAGGGTTTAACACCCTCTATTTGAGTCTTATTTTTTTCTATTTTAGAAGTGTTTAAAAAGATATCTGTATGTTTATTCAATTGGAACTCCTTTTCAATATTATACATTTCCATTTTCAATATTGCTATTTTTTCTTTATTTTATGTTATCATTCTACAATAAAAAATAATAATATGAAAGGATTTACAAAAATGATTTTTAAAAAAAATGAAAGTAAAAATTTAAACAGTACATTAAGTAAAATTTTCTTTAAATTAAAAACAATTAAAGAAGTTGATGAAGGATTATTTGTTGAAAACTTTGAAGAAAATAACAATAAAAAATTTTATTATCAATTTTTCAATCAATTAAAAGAGAAGGCTAATAAGAAATTTAAAGGAGAAATTTCATTAAAACCAAATAATAAATATAATTTTATTTCAATAACTATTTTAGAATTTGGAGAAATTTTTTACAATGATGATGAAGAAAAAATAATTTTTGAAGGAAAGATTTCTAAGCAAAACGATGATTTCATTTTAAATGATTTGCATATTTTTAATTTATTTGAATTTGTTGATAGATTCTTAATTAATTTAAATAATATGCTTAATGAAGATTTGGAATATCTGAAAAAAAAACTAAATATCTCAAATAAATAATTTTCATCAATATATTTTTATTTGAAAAAATGTAAGGAATTAATTAAATAAAATGTTTACCAATAATATAGAAGAAATAGATACTTTATCTGAAAAACTATTGATAATTTCAAGCAAAGCTTTAAAAAGATTATCAGGAAAAACACAAGTAGTAACCAAAATAAATTTACATAATGCCCATGTAAGAGATAGATTAACTCATAGTTTAGAAGTTGCTTCTGCTGCTGTATATATTCATGACAAATTACCTATTAGAATTAAAGAAATTATAGATAGTTCTAGGCTTTTTAATGTTTGTTTACTACATGATATTGGTCATCCAAGCTTTGGACATTCAGGAGTTGAAGTCTTAAATGATTTCAGTATTAAATATGGATTTCTTTTTGAAGATAATGCTAATACCTTAGTAGTAGTAGAAAAAGAAATGAAGAATGTTTCCTTATTAACTAAACTATCTTTAATAAAATATCCTTACTTGTTAAGTAAAGATTATATAAAAGGAAAAAAAGGATTGTATTCTTCTCAATATAATAAATACTATAAGCAATTACAAGAAGCAATTAAAAAACAAAGTTTAAATCCATTTATAAAAAGAAAAGTAACTTATGAATGTGAATTAATGAATATTTCAGATGAAATATCATATTTATGCTCTGACATGCAAGATTCTATAACTTATTTTGGAGCTGAATATGACAAAGAAACATTAGATTATTTATATGATAAATATAAACTAAGTAAAGATTTTTTGTATAAAGATTTAATATCTTTAGATAAATATAATGTAAAAAGTTTTTCTATTTTTTTAAGAAAAGCATGGTGTGAAAGTATAACTTTTGACTTTGAAAAGAATAAATTTTCATACATGGAACATAATTTTAAAAAAATAAATAAAATTCTTAGAAAGCTAAATGAAAAGTTTTATATTCAAACAGAAGGAACTGATAGCGATAATAGATTTATTAATGAATATAGAGAATATATTTCTTATTTAATAGAAAACATTAACAATGAAGAATTAATTAAAAAAAATATATCCTCTTCCTCTTATTTAAAGAAATATTTACAGGAGAAAAATGAAATTAAAAAAATAAAAATTTTAATTAACTCATTAGCAGAAACAACAGATAATTTTATATATGCTAAAATAAAAGAGAGAAGAAAAAACCAGCAAACAATAATTAGTTCACAGCCCTAACTGTGAACTTTCAAGTAAATTGTTTACTGAATAACCAACCATTAATTGATATAATTGACAGGGTTCTTTATAAAAATCTATATATCTATATTTGATAACTTATTAATATCAAATTCGAATCTTTCTATTTTAAACTTTTCTCTATCTTCAACAGCCTTAAATAGGTTTGATAATTCATCCATTATTAAAGAATCAGTTTCAATATCAAAATAAATAGACCTAGCCTTATCTGAATTAACTGTTATAGGCTCTTGAACTATTAATCTTTTCATAGACTCTATCCAATATATATTATATAAGCCCTCTTGTTCAGTTTGTGTATATTCTTCTGTTTCTTTAGAGAAAACAACCTCATTATCAAAATCTATAAAATATAAAACATTAGGTTTTAACTCAAAATCTTCACTACTAGAAGAAACTGTTAATAAGTTTTCATGGTTTTCTTCATTTATGACTTCATTTATAACAACAGAAGTTATTTCAGTTGCCTTTTCAAATATTTCTTTTTCAGACTTAATTTTTTGCTGGTAATCTAAAAAAATTTCTTTAGCAAAATCATTATAATTTTTTGATTTTATAAGCCTTTTTAGTTCTTCCTCTCTTTCTGTTGGTAAATAAACACCTTGTTCATTTAAATGTATATCTGGTTGTTCACCATATTTTTCTAAAGAAACGTCTTCTAAAGAAGATTTATTAGAATCGAAATTAAAATATTGATTTAACAAAGCAGGTGGATTAACAGCAATATTAATTGAGCTAACAGTAATTAATAGTAATAATATATTTTTCATATTTTTCCTTTTTTTAATTATATTGTTTAAATATTTCATATATGTTTAATTCTTCAAAATAATAAATAAACATTGGAGAGTAAAAAGACTTTTCATAAATACCTTCTTTTTTAAAATAAATAGAAAGGATAAAGCCTATATCAACTGGCTTTACTTTTGTGAATTTTTCATTTAAAGAGATAGGAGTATCTTCTATACTTTCATCTCCTATTATAATATTTGTTAAAATTTCTTGATTAAAATTATATTTTTGAAATAGAACTTCAATTATTTCTATAATGATTTCTTCTCTATCTTTTATTTCTGATTCAGCATATCCATTATCAGATAATATAAGTATTATCATTTCAGACAAATAGTCTGCTTGCATAGTGATAAATTCCATAATAGACTCTTCATATTCTAATGCTGCTATACTCATACCTTGAGTAGACAATTTTATAGCTGCTTCATCAACTTTATTATACATAATTTTATTTTGATGAAGTAATTTTTTATACCTTGTTATAAATTCCCTTCTATTAGTTTCATCTTTGAATCTAGGGAATAGTAAGGGCATAGGCAATAATGGTTGTTCATTAAAATTATTTTTAGCTGATTCAATTATTTTTCTTGATTTATTTATAAACATTTTTTCTTCTGTTGTAAATTGTATTTTAAAAATAGATAAGTATCTATTAACTATTGTCATTGATAAATTTGAATAAAAAGTTATAACAAATAATATTTTAAATAAATTTTTCTTTTGTTTACTATATTCAATTGAATTATTAGGATAAAGCTTTAACTCTTTTAAATATTCACTAATTGTTTGTTCTTTTAAGCTTGGGATTTTTATTTGCTTTACAATAAAACTCTGCTCTTTATCATCAAACCTATCAGTTATTAAAAATTTAATCAATTCTTCATTGTTTTTTATTCTTATTTGTTCTCTAGCTCTTCTTTGATATAAATCATTAGTCTTTGCAGCAATAATATTACCACCCATTGCATCTTTGTATTCAAATGTTCTTTTATATATTGAAGATAGGTTTGTTATATTTAAAGACCAATCATCATCATTTTTAATATTTACATCTTTCATTAAATCTTGTAATTTACTTATAAAAGATTCACTAGCTTCTCCTCTTTTTTTTATATCCATATTATTTAAGGATTCAGAGGCTTTTACAATATCTTTTTCAGCTTTAATTCTTTTTTCTCTTAAATCTTTATTTTTTATAATAGAAGATAAATATAAATTAATACTTAAGAAAAAAACTAATGAAATTAAAAAATATATTATTTTGGATTGTGTAATTGCTTCTATACTTTTTCCTACAAGTAATTCAAATATATATTCAGGTAAAAAGAACATATATATATAATTTGTTATAAATGTATATAGTTTTTGAAAAGAAATTAAAACTTCTTGTAAAATAAATTCTTTAATACCAAAGTCTATAGATATTTCTTCTACCAATACTTGATACTCCAACATTATTGCTATAATTAATGGAATAATAATAAAAATAAAAAAAGCTATTTTTACTTGAAATTTAAAAGAAGAAAGCTTAATTAAAAACTTTTCTTTAATTCCAATATTTTCAATATTTTCATTGATTTCTTCATGAAACTTTTCTTTAGTAACAGCTTTTTCTTTCTCTTTTTCAGTATTTTCCTTCGTTGAAGGAGTCAGCATATTATTAAACCAACCTGCTTGCTCTGACATTATAGCTCTCCTAATAACAACAAGGCTTCAAAATAAGACACACTCATTATTTCATTTCTATCATCTCTATTAGTTACTTTCAAACCATTATCTTTTAAAAACCTAATTATTTGAACTTTTCTAAAATTACTTATATCTTTTTTTAATTCTATTTTTATTTTTATATTTAAAAAATCATTATGAGAAACTATTCTAGAAAGAGAAATCATTTTTGATTGAAACTCTTTTGACTTCCAAGTATTTCTATTTTTTCTATTTTTTACATAATTCATTTCATTTTCATTTAATATCAATACTTCTGATTCTTTTCTTTCTTCTTTATTTATAGAAAATAAAAAAGTTAGATTTATTTCTTCTATATAATCTATTTCTGAAAGTCTTTTAAGTAATCCAAATGAAGTATTAAAAGTAGACACCCCAGTATAAATAAACTCACTTTCTTTTTTTAAGTTTTCTGTGATTTTTATCAAGTTTCCATTTTCATATACTATATCTTTATCTTTTACATTAATTTCTAAAAAATCTTTTATAAATAATTTATTTATTTCTAATAACTTAATTTCTTCTTTTTGATTTACTTCCCATTCTACTTTTTCTATTTTTTCTGATAAACTATTTGGGCTTAACATGTTTAAAGAAATTAATTTTAATAATTTTTTATTTTCTTTATTTATTTCTTCAGTATTAAACTCTTTTTCTATTTTTACTTTTTCTATTTTTCCATTTTTTATATTTAAAGTTGCAAAGTTATTCAATTCATTTATCAAATCTGAGATGAGAAAATCTTTTTTTTCTTTTTCTTTATGAATTATTCCTTCTCTTATTTCTCCTGGAGACAATGAAGGTTCATTTAATATATCTAAAAACATTTTCATTATTTTGCCTTTTTAAAATCAATTATTTCAGTTTTTAAAAAATAGAATATATAATTTCCATTTTTCAAAAACTTTTGTTTTCTAAACGATATATTTGCTTTTACATAAGATATACCTTCTACATTAACTATTGATAAAAATTTTATTTTGCTAGGAGATGCTGTTATTATTTTTCTAGACTTTTCTTTTTGGAAAAATTTCTTTGAAAAAAACCTAAAGTAACTATTTTCATCAAAAACTTCTAATGTTTTTTTAGTTTCATTTAAGTTTTTAGCAACCTTATCTTCAATATAATCAAAATCTATCATTTTTCCTGTTTCATCAAAATCAAAATATACTTTATAAAACGTTACAGCTTCTCTATTTTCTCTATTTGATATTTTTATATTTGCTTTATACTTCATATGAGTATATCTATTAAGAGAAAAATCTTCTTTATTTTTTATAGTAATTCCTTTTCCAAACATTCTTTTGAAATTTTCAATTTCTATTGCTTTATTTTTTAGATGTTTTTCTTTAAAAATATTGTCTTTTTTCTCAAATTCTTTTGGGTCTTTATAAGGAGATAAAAATTCATTAGCAAATAACTGAAACTCAGTCTTAGTAAATAAATAAAAATAAGTTTCTATTATTGTTTTAAAATAAAGATCAATTTTTTGTTCAGAGGCTAAGGATGACTTAATAACAAAATGAGGTTTTGGCAATTTATAATTTATATTATTTTTTATATCTTCATTAAAGTATAAAAGAATAATAGATAAAATAAAAAGCCCTAAGGCAAATACAAGACTTTTAAATATAAAAGAATATTTATTATTCATCTTCTTCCTCTTCTTCTCTTTTTTTGCCTTCTTCTATTATCATAGGGTTTACAACAAAGAAAACTTCTTCTTCTATCACTACTTGTTGTTTTATTATTGGTTCTTCTAAACCATTAATTATAATATTTTTCAAAACCTTCACAAAATCCTTAAAGTTTATATTATAAGCAAAATTTTCTTTCCAGTATTGAACCAAATCAAATAAACTTATTAAACTTTCAGTTTTTATTTTTGATTTTTCAAAGATTTTTAAATCTTGTGTTTTAGAGCAAATAGCTTTTATTAAAGCTTCTTCATCTATATTTCCAAATTCTTCATCTTCATTTAAAACTATTAATTTAACCGAGTCATTTTTTAAAGAAGAAAAATCTCCTAACTTTTGCTCTTTAACTATTTCTTTAAAAAACGATTCAATTGTTTTTTCATATTTATTTAATATTGAGAAAAAGGTACTAGGATAAACAGCATAATCTTTTATAAGTTTTTTTATTTTTAAATTTGACAAGTTAGAAGCTATTCTTAATAATCCAATTGAAACTATTTCATCATTACTAGGATTTCTTTTTTTGACTTCTATTTTTTCTATATTAAGCCTAATATTTTCACCAGATTCTGATTTTTTTTTGGAAATAATATCTACTACTTCATAAGCTTTTAGTCTATTTTCTAAAATATAATCCATTTTAAACCTCCTCTATATTTAATTTTGAATTAATATCATTTAATATATATTTATATTTAGGACTATTATCTAAATTTATTAATCTTAAATAAAATTGATTTTTTTCAAGTAAATTATAATTTATAACTTCATATAAGAAATCATAAATTATATTTTCTGTAAAAATATCAGAATCAACTAAATTTTTCATTGAAGTTATATAACCAGAGATTTCTTCTTTTGCCAATACTTTTACTTCCTCATTTGACTTTAAATAAACAAATTTAGCTTCTGTTTCGTCTCCTTTTATAAAATTATTGTAAATATAAGTTTCTTCTTTTTCATATTTTACATCTTTATCCTCTATCTCCGTTTTTATTATTTTTTCACCTCTTTTTAAAAAAGCTATATTTAAAGGCATTTGTTTAAATTTAACAATTTTTTTAAGATTTTTTTTATTTGATTTCAATATATTATTAGGAGTAAAGCCTGTTTGTAAAGGAAATAAGTGAGACCAAAAATAAAGAGCTCCTTTTGATATATTTTCATTATTTTCATTTCTTATAAAAATTTTATCAATAATTGTTTCAAAAGATTTTTTTTTCTTAATTTCATAATAAATGTAATTTTCAAGCTCTTTTGAGAAGACAAAAGAAATATAAAGCTTGTTTTCATATATAAATATATTAGCTAACATTTTATTCTCTTTATCTTCTTCTGAAAGAATATTAAAAGTTTTTAATGATTTTATATTTTCTTTATAAATAATTTGTTTGTACTTTTCTAACAACTTTTATTCCCCTTCTTCTATAATATTAACTTCTTCTATAAATTCAACAAAGCCTTCTATACCATTTTCTATTATTAAAAGATCTTTTTCTTTTTCAAGGTCTTCTTTCCAAGACTCTAAGAAATCTCCAATTTCTTCTACAACAGTAGAAGAAGCTTCTGTTTCTGGATTATTTTCATTTGCATCAGAAGAACCAAGAGTAGAAGCACTTGGGTCTGGCATTGAAGCTCCTCCCATCATTTGAGACATCATATCAGTAGGCTCTTTAGGAACTAATAATTCAACAGCATCAGCTAATGCTCCAAGCATAATTCTTTGATTAATTGTTTTATATTTACCTGAAATAAAGAATGCTGGAACTCCTATTGACTCATAACCTGAATCAACATCTTTATAAATAAATCTAGTAGCTGAGTCTCCTATTTCTATTTTTCTTTTTTTATTACTATTATAATCTTTGTAGATTATTTGCTCTAAATGTAGTGTTATTTTTTTAATACTTGAATCAAAAGTTCCTTTTGCTTTAAACACACCAATAGCCTTAGGAATTTGAAGTCTTCTTCCATTATAATCTTCTAAATCAACTCCAAATACAGTAGCTAAAACAATAGTTTCAGAACCTTCTGACACTTCAATTGGTTTAGAATTTTTTATTTTCATTTTAGAACCTATTTCAATAGTAAATATATCTTCCGCTTCTTTCTTAGCTTCTTTTTCTAATTTTTCAGCCATTCTTTCTGGAACTTTCATTTTTGTTATCTTGATAGGTTTTGATTGTTTTTTTACAAAATCTTGATATTTTTTTTCTAATTCTTTTTCTGTTAATATTTTTTCACTTGGAATCAATCCTAATTTCTTTTTTATAGATTCTTTTTCTTTTCTATTTTGTTCTTTTAAATATTCTTTATACATATTTACCATTTCCAAAACATTATTGGAATTCATTTTGTTAATTTTTTCTACATTTAATGAATAATTTGATTTTTTAGTTTTAAAGTACAATTTACTTTCTAATAAGTTAGCATTTTTTAAAATAACTACTTCAAATTTAGAGCCATTATAAAAAATTGTCCTTTCTCTTTTACTTCTTCCCTCTTTATAATTGAATAAATATTTATTTTTATGAAAAACATTTTTATTTTTTAACTCTACTGAACCAATTAAAAAAACTAATTTGTCATTTTCTAAAATTATATTATTTTGCTTTACTATCTTTCTAATTTCTCTTCCCTTTAAATAAGCATTGTCAAAAATGAAAGTAAAAATTTTATTTTCCTTGTTAAAAAAAGCTTGCTTGTATTTTAACTTTTGCTTTGTTCCTTCAAAGTATAAAATGTTATGATTAGGTAATGAAAATGATTTATTTTCTTCATTAATAAATATATATTTATTTATATTTATTTTTCTAAATATATCTAATAGTGAAACTTCTTTTTCTTCTTCCTTTTCTATTTTTTGAGAAAGGAAATTTCTTTTTGTTGTTTTTCTAATAAAACTTTTAAAAGGAACACTATTTCCAAATTTTTTCTCTAAAAAACCTAATTTTTTATCTATTATTTTTGCTTTATTTTCTTCTTTGTCATAATAATATTTAAATAATTTTCCATCTATAACTTTAAAATTTATTATTTCTTCATTAAATAACTGATGTTTTTGTTGTTTTATTATCTTTTTTAATATTTCTCCATACTTATTATAAAGTATATAACTTCCTTCTTTTTCTTCAAAGGTATCATAATTTATACCATTAATTGTTTTTTCTTCAAGATTTATTCTAGTTTTAATTTCTTCATAAACTGCTAACTTAGTTGAGTTATTATTTATTTTAAAACTTAATTTATTTATAGTTTCATTAGAATTTTTAAATAATTCATGATTTGATTTAGTAAAGATTTTTATTTCTGATTTTGAGATTAATTGAACTAAATAAGAAACAGTTTCTATTTCAGCCCCTACTTCTCCAATTTTTTTAACTTTAGTTATTTTACCTAATGCTATTCTATTTGCTGAAATTTGACCAGAAGAAGATATTTTAAATAAATGAATAGGAGCTTCTTCATATAAAACTTCATTGTCCTTTATAATTGTAACTCCAACTTCTTCTACTTTTACTTTTAAATCTTTTCCTATAAGCTCATAATTTAAAAATTCAATAAGGTTTGAAAATATTTCATCTTCTGTTTCTACTTCAATTTTTATATCTTTCAAACCACTTTCAGATACATTCCCAATAATTTTACCTTTTGGGGCTATTACTTCCATTTCACCAGTTTTCAAGTCATATTTTAATATTTTCCCTTTTCTTGATATATATTCTACCCCTTTCTTTTTTTCTTGGTATTTATATAAAGAAATTCTTTTAACTCTATCTATATTAATAAAGTTATAAGGGTACCCATTAATATATCTCCAGATACCTATTCTTTTATTTTCAAATTCTGACTTTCTATCTTCTATATAATAGTAATTAGAAACGTCCTCTTTATCTGAAATTAATTTATTAGATTTATATAAAAGCCCATCTTTCTCTTTGTAATTTTCAAGTAAGTCATTTAAAAAAGCTTTTATTTTATATTTTACAATTACTTTATTTAACTTATAAGAACCTGACTTCATTTTATTTTTTTTGATTCTTTTTTTGAATTTATACTCTTCTTCTATATTTCCACTTTTATTAATAATAAATAATGTATTTTTTACTTTTTGAATAAACACTTCTTCTGTTGAAAATGTTTTTTGATTTAATACTGATAAAACCTCTTCTTTTTCTGAAAGAGAATATATTTTAGAAAAACCAGCAACAGTTGATAATTTCCATACACTTATCTTTGAAAAGTCTTCTAAAGTTGCTTCTGAAGAATTAATTATATACTCTACTCCTATATCTTCATATTTTACAATTCCCCCATTTTCAATAGGAATTACTACTTTATTTTGGATATCAGTTACATTACCTAATATTTCATGCTGAATGTTTTTACCATTTCTCTTGAAAAATTCTCTTTCTTCTATCTCATACTCACCACTAAATAAATAATTTTCTATTTCTTTATATGATTTAAATATAATTTCTTTGGTATTAGCATTATTAAAAAAATTTTTTGAATTATTTAATTTTTCACTTTTTCTTAATCTTTGATCTAATGAATTAATCATAGCTAGGACATTTTTATCTTTATAAGAAGAAAGTAAATCTTTATTATTATCTACTTTTACTTTTATTGTATCAAGAGAAGATATCTTTTTAATTGAATCTACTTCTTCTTCTGATATAAAAATAAAAAGAAAAATAGCTATTATTATTCCCAATATAGCAAAAGTTTTATTTTTACCTTCTATTATATTTTTTATAGAATTTGAATTAGAAATATCTTCATTTAATTGCTTATTTGAATTAACTTCTTCTATCTTAGATTCAAGTTGTTCATTTACTTGTTCATTTACTTGTTCATTTACTTGTTCTTGTTCTTTTTTCTCAAATAAGCCCATTTTCTTCTCCTATTCCCAGATATTCTTTTCTTTTATTAATATCTTTCTCCAAGATGGAGGTCTTTTCATTACATATTTATTATCTATAATAGAATATTCTTCTCTTACATAAATATCTATTTTTTTATAGTCTTTTACTATAAAATTTACTCTCTTACTTTTTTCAATGTTTTCTTTAATTTGATTAATCTTTGACAGGTAAGAAGACTCTCTTGTTTTCTTTTCTTCATTAAATGAAATTGATATTTCATTATAAGCCTTGTTTATTTCATTTTCATAATCAAATATATCTTGAAAAGCATTTGAAAGAGAAAACAAAGATACAAAAGCCAATATTTTTGTGATTAAATTTAACTTCAATGAAAATCCTTTTTTTATTCTATTATAATATTTTTTTAAAATTATTCTTTTTTTTGCTTATAATAACTTTAAATATTTTAGGGAAATGGAAATTGGAAATGGAAAATAAAGATTTAATCTTCAAAGATGATAATGATAATGTACTTTTAATAGAAAAACCTTCTAATAATTGTTTTTTAATTATAAAAGATTATTCTTTTACTTTTGATGAAGAATATGTAAAAGCTAATTTTAAAGAATTTAATATGAAACAAAATGTTTCATTGCAAGTTAAAATTTCAGAAAGTAATGAAGATGAAATGATAGCTTTTATAAATTATGGAGATATAGAAATCTTTAAAGAAGATTTTATAGTTCTTTCTTTTCATTCTCATTCAATAGTTTTCAAAAAATTAGCTTATAAATATCCAGACTTAATTGAAAGTTTTAACAAAGAAGTTCAAGAAGCAAATAGTTCTATAAAATCTATGCAAGCAAGTTTAAAAAAACAAAACAAAACTAAAAACAAAACCAAAACTAATAAATCTGCTCCAAAAAGGTAGGCTATTTAATTATGCAAAATGACAATCTATATAATAATTTTGAAGATGATGAGCAAGAGTTTGAAGATGATGAACAAGAGTTTGACTTTGAAGATGATGAAGAAGAGTTTGACTTTGTAGATGAAGAACAATTTGATTTTGACTTTGAAGATGATGAACAAGAGCAAGAACTTGATATTGAAGATGAAGAGCAAGAGCAAGAACAAGAGCAAGAGCAAGAGCAAGAACTTGACTTTGAAGATGATGAACTAACAGAAGAAATTTCTTCTGAGTATAGCTTAGAAGAAGATAATATTTCTTTTGAAGATTTTGAAGAAGAATTTGAAATTTTACCTGAATACATTGACAACCCTGAATTAAAGTCAAAAGAAATAGATATAGATTCAGAAATAGATATAGATTCAGAAACAGATATAGGCACAAAAGAAACTCTTTTTGAAGAAACTGAAGACAACTCTGATATTTATAATTTATATAAAGTAAGTGATTTTGTTTTGCAATATCTCTCTTTGAAGCCAAAAGTTTTTGAAAATGTTTCTAATGAATTAATCTTTGATTTTTTAAAAACTTTAAAAAACAACTGTCCTGCTGAGATAAATACAGCAAAAGACTTATCTAAAAATATGTCTTTAAGACCAATTTTAATTGAAGACTTTGAAGACTCAAAGCACTTTCAAAAACTTTTTTCTTTTTTAGCTTGGATAAGCTCAATATCTAAAATCATTATGGTTCAAGATTCTTATGTTGATAGCAGAGAAACTTTATTTAAAAATATAAATAAAGCAGAAGAAATAAAAGAGAACATTGAAGAACTTCTTAAAAATAAAAGAAATATTATTTCTTTAAATAATGACATAAGTATTTTAAATAAGAAAATAAATAATTTAAAAAAGAGTTTTAAAACTTTGCATTTAACAATTCCAATAACAGGAAAAGACCATGATTGAATTTGAAATTGAAAATAATATTTTTGAACATGTTAATAGAAAAACAGCAAATATTAAAAAAATTGATTTTGGAAATAATGTTGAAATAGAAAAGAAAGAGTCTCTTGAAGAAAATCTTTTTAATGAAAATGAGGATTTTTTTAATAATAAAATAGATGATATATTAAATGATAAATTTTTTGATAAAAACAATACTTTCTTTTTAGAAAACAATATTATTAAATATTTTTTAAAAATAGGTTCTAGCTTAATTATTGACAAGGAATGTTCTACACCTAAGCTTGATAAAGACACTTTTGAAGACTCTATAAACAATATTGGTATCAAAATTAAAAAATTAATTAAAAATAATGACAATATATTAGAAAAAATAGAACTTCTTGAAGATTTAGAAAAAGAATATTCTGAAAAGTACTCTGAAACTTCTTCTATTAAGCAAGAAGAGATAAAGATTAAGAATTTAACCTTAGAAAAAGAAAACTTAGAAAAAAACTATAATAAATTACTAGAAGAGCTTTCTAATCATTATAATAAGTTCAATAAAGATTAAAAGGCTTTTTTTATGGAAAAACAAGATTTCAACCAACTTATTTTAGAAATAAATAAAAAAGTTAGAATTATTGAAGGGCTTAAAGAGCAAATAAAAAACAATAAAGATGAAAGTTATCAGGAATGGCTCAACAAAAGAAAAATAGCAAATATAATAGAAGTATATAAGACACTTAAATCTCAAATAGTAGATTTAGAAATACAAGCTAGAAAAATGATTTAATGGAGGATTTATGTTATCAGAAAAAGATAGAAGTGAAAAAATAAAAAATGTTAGAAAAACAGCTCCTTTAAAATTAACTATTTTTAATTTAAATATTTCTGAATTTGATTACTTAGTTAAATTTTTTGCTTTAACATATGCTATAACTATAACTTTTCAAGGATTATGGCAAATTTTTCTTTCTGAGCTTTTTAATTTTGTAATGATGGATTTGTTTTTAATTCCTTTTTATTTATTACCTTTTGGAGCTATTATGATTAAGCAAATAAATAAAAGAAGCGGAGAAGGAGTAATTTTTTTTAAAATGGTCTCTTTTAGAGATGGAGTAACAAAAACCTTTTTCCCCAACACAAACAAAATAAAATACAGCAAGCATTAAATCAAAGGAAAAATAATGAATATATTTAAAAAATTTTTAAATAAAAAATTAAGCGACAGAGATTTTAAGTTAATCTTTTTAGGCAGTATAGGAATAGTTTTATTTAGTATCTCTATTTTAATTTCAAATGTAAAGACACTTAAAGAAAAACAATATAATCTACAAAAACAACAATCAGTAGTTATTTTAGATGAAAGTGGGAATGTTTATAATAAACTAATTCATAGTGATTTAAGAGAGCTTTCTGTTTTATTTGGACTATCTTACATTAAACAATTATTTAGTTTAGATTTTGCTTTTTATAATAAAAATTTTAATTATTTAAGAAAATACTCAACTTCAAAAGTTTTTAATCAAATTCTAAAGAATACAAAAACTAGCATTAAAGAATTAAAAATAATTCATGGAGGATATAAATCTTTCATTGAAAATTTCATCATTGAAGAAAAAGATAATAAATCATTTGATATGATTTGTAAAATTTCTCAGAAATTATTTTCAGAAGGTAAGAAAGAAAAAGAGAAAAAGTTTTTAGTTAAAATATCTCTTCAGTTTTCAGAGCCATCTGAATCAAATAGCTCTGGTATATTTGTAAATAAATTAAGCTATACAAAATTTAAACATGAAGAACATGAAGAAATATTTGCTAAATAAAAATTATTTATTATTTTTTTCTTTCATTACATTTTTAAACTCTCAGTCATTAGTTGATGACTTAATGGATAATTATGATATTGAAGTTGAAAAATTTGAAAGAAAAATAGCAAGTATAAATAAATCCATTAGTTATGAAAACTATATTAAAGATAAAGCTTTAATTTATATAGAAGAAAACCCATTAGAGCTTAGAAAACTATACAATGAGCTTTCAAGCCCTGATTACAATTGGAATCCTTCCCCCTTAAAATATGTTATTTTTGACAATAGTATTGTTGGAAAAGAATGTTCAGCTTCTTCAATCTTTACTAATGAAGAATGTTCTAATTTTGAAAGCAATAGATTTGGAATTGGAAGCAAAAAAATAAAAGTTTTTATTAATTTTAACAAATTAAATATTTGCAATATTTTTAATAAATCTGAAACTATAAATAAATTATTAATTGACAATTATCATAACAAAATAAATCTTAGAACTTCAAGTGATTATTCTATTTCTTTTAATAATAATGATTTATGTGTTAAATATAAGCTTGATTCAAGTTTAATTAAAGACTCTATAACATTATCTAGAACACCAGTTAATAGAATATTAACTGGAAACATATCTCAGATTTCTGACTTGCCTGATCTACAGAAAAATAATTCTATATTAGTAAATGATAAAGACTCTAATCTACTATTTGTAAGCTGGATGGATTTTTCCACTAGCGAAGGTTATAAAAATATTTCAAACATCTGGCAATATAAAAATGCTCCTAATGACAGACCTGTTGGAAGACTTTTATTTAATGGTAACGAAGCAATGTCAAACCCTGGAGTTTTTGAAAAGGACATTCCTTTTCAGAAAGAATATTTTTATATTTTTGAAAAGGAACACAAAGATTACATTTTTGATGCTTCTTCTAATTCATATGTAGAGGGATTAAATAATTTTTTAAATTATAAAACTTATAATTACAGCCCCCAACCAGATATATCTACTAGCCCTGAAATAGGGTATTATCCTCTTTGCAATAATATAAATAGTAGAGAATTTTGTATAATATCTTCTTCTAGTGTAAAAAATATTTTAAATACTAATTTATTAGTGAAGAGAGAAAACTCATTAGGAACTTGCAAATTTGTAAACTCTCCTTATAAAGGAGGACTTTTCCAATTATTTGGTTATAGTCCTTCTTCTGATTTTTATATTAGTGATTTTAATGGATACAGTAATACTTGTGCTGATATATCTAAAATAAATAATGGGATTAATACTTTTGAAGATTCTTGCTTATCTGATTTTGAAACTAAGCATAGAGTTGTTATAAAATTTAAAAATACTAATAATTCAATAGATAATTTTACTATAAGACTTAAAAAAGAATTTTAAATTACTCTTTTAATTAGAAAACTAAAAAAAACTTTATAATTAAATAAAAATATTTTAAGAGAGCTTTTATGACTTATTTTACTTTTGATATCTTCAAAATTTCCTTTAACTTACCTTCTTCTGAATACTTTGAACTAATGTATTCTTTTAAAGGCATCATGTCTTTAATAGCTGCTTCAATTCTATTTTCTATTTTTTTTAAATTTTATCAAGTTATTTCTGGAAGAATAACATTTAAAGATTATATAAATCAATTGATAGGAGTTGATTTATATAATAATATTCTTAATAAAATATTAATTTCCTCTATTCTTTTATGGATTATGTTATACCCAATTGCTATTATTCCAGTTTCTCCTGTAAATAAAGCACCAACAGAACAAAAAAAATTAGTAGGTTGGGTAATAAATGATGCAAATTTAAAACAATTAAATCAAATAGAAACAACTGATTCTTCTTTTTCTAATGATTTTGAAGTATCTATTAATACTTATTTACCAGCAATTATAGCTTTACCAATGCAAATAATAGAAACATTAGCTCTTGGAATTCCACAAGACCCAAAAAAATACTCTATAACTATATCAAAGTCAGAAAATGATTTTTTTTATAATTCTAATAAATCAAAACTCTTATTAAGCTTTTCAGAAGAATCTAAGACCTCTTCTAAAATATTATATGAGTTTCATACTTTTGACTCATCTGGATTTTTAGAAACAGAGGCTTATAAAGATATCAATGAAGAACAAGGAAATTATTATGCTAAAATTAATTTTTCTCTTCTTGATATCTTTGGAGAACTAATTTTATCAGAGGTAACTTTCGATTCTTTATCTCCTATAAAATCTTCAATTGATTTTTTAAAAAATGTTCATTTATTTGCTGGAATACAAGAAAACTTATCTGGTGCTTTTGACTCTGAACTTTTTAAAACAAATATGGAAAAGGGGTTAATAGTTATTTCAAATAGTAAACAAAGTTTAAAAACAGCTTCTCTTGAAGATTTTAATTTAATAAATAAATCTTCAAAAAACTTAGTTTCTAATGAATACAAAGCTTATGGAACTTCTACTGATTCATTTGCAGATTTAATGAAAGTAGAAGGTCTTGATGACTCTCATAGTGTTTATTCAAAAATTCTTCATGATAAAGTAAATTTATATATAAAAGATTCTATAAAAAATAACTTTAAATCAATTGAAGAAATTTACAAACAATATACTTTTATAACTACTAAGCTTGAAAATGTAAATATAAGCTATGGAGTTAATTCTATTATATATGATTCTTTACTTCAAAATAAAGAAAAAGGAATAACTAGTTCTCAAAATATTTATTTATCAGAATCTTTTGATTCTACAGACACAACATTATCTTTTACTGAACAATTAACAGCTTTAAAAGCAATTGATATAGCTAACATAGCAGATACAGAAGGAAAACATTATATTTTTACAGAAGACAGCTCTTCTTCTGTAACAGCAACTACACCTCATCTTAGAGTAATAGACACTCCCTTATCTGATGCTAATTTAGCTACAAATTTTCCTAAACTTCTTTTTGACACTTCTTCTTTTAATACTTCTGAAATAACAGGATTTGATGACATTGATTTTATTAATATCAGTACTTCTAATGATGGTTTTGTTACTTATTCTATACATTCTGATTTTTCTACTGCATTGGAAGTAGCAAATTTAAATAAGGATAATTTAAATTTAAAATCAACTGCTAAATTAAACTTTCTTAATAATTTATCAAATAATATTATTTATTATAATAATTCTACTGATTTAAAAACTATTTATTTAAATTCAACTATTATTAAAACAGGAACAACTCACTTATATGATTCTTTGGGAGATTTAACTAGCACAGGAAGTCCAAAAAATTATTTTACTGTAAACAAAGAAAATTCTCTTGAACTTACTACTTCTGCTATTAATAAAATCAAAGCTATAGAAGAAACTAGCTATTTTTTATTTTTAGCTGATTATTATGAGAAATATTTTTTAAATTTAAAAAGTAATATTGAAATTGATTTAATTAATCCTCTAAATAATTTAAATGAAACTCCTGTTTCAACTTGGGTAGATGATAATTATTTAACTAACAATTCTAATAAAATTTTAGGATATAGTTTTTATAGATACACAGATTCTACTACTAGCAAATCTTATGTGTTTTTAATAAAGGAAGAAGATAATTCGAAAGGAGAAGACTCTTCTAATTTCCCTTATATATTAAAAAAAATGAATTATAGTCCAGAAAGTTTAAATCTATCTTCTGCTAATGACTTTTCTGATTTTTATAATTTAAATACAAAAGATTTATCAAATGACAAAGCTTTATATAAAAGTATATTACATGCACAAAGTAAATTTATTGCAACTAATAAAAAAACTATTAAAACTATAGAAAATAATAGCAATACCCTCCTTCCATCTGCTTGTAATAAAATTTTACAATTAACAACAACAACTTTAAAAACGAATGAAGCTATTTGTTTAGTTTATCAATCAAACACAGCTTTGAATGCTTCTATAGTTGCTGATTCTTCATTAGCTTCTTCATTAGCTAGCACAACTAATACAAGTAGTAACTCTGATTCTTCATTAATTATGTCAGGTATTAATTTAACTTATTCTAATAAACTATATTCTTTATTGGCAGAAGATAGTGAATATGCTTCTTCTATAATAAAAAAACTTAAAAAATATTATGTTGAAGATAATTTTGATATTGCTTTAAATCAAACTAAAAAGAAATATAAAATTAAAAAAAATATTATAAAATCATTTATGGGAAAAGGAAACTCTATTTTAAACTTTATGGAAAAAAATGGAGAGTTTTTAGCTTTAAAGCAGGAATTGATTGATAAAGTTAGAGATGAAGTTCTTGGAGAAGGTGTTGATTGTTCAGCTTATGTTGCTTCTTCTTCTTCTCAAATAACAAGTGAAGCTAATATTTGTAATATTTTAAATTCAATAACTGGATTAAGCTCAGCTACTAGTCCATTAACTTGGGTTAATCAATTTGAACTTTTATTATTTGCTATTCATAGTTCAAAACAAATTGATGGGTTTGCTGCTTTGTTTAATTTAATAAATGAAAAAGCCATGGAAGTAGTTACAATGATTGGTTTTAATGCACATAGTATGATATCAAGTGCCTTTACTAATCCTAATTTTTATAGAACTATGATGGAAGAAGATTATTTTTCACAGATTTCTACTCAAAATTATTCAGGAGGAATTACTGCCAATAATTTCTTCTCTAAAAAAAATTATTTAGTTGGAAATAAAGATTTTAAAATAAATAAATTAAAAGATTCCAACAATCTTTTTGACAGTTCAATTAAAAATATATTAAGTGAAATACAACAAAAACCATTATTAATTTATTCTCCTACTAAAATTAAAAAAGCTGAAATTATTAATTTTGATAATTTTAATATATCTAATCAAACGCAAAAAAATATGTCAATAACTGGACTTTTAATGGTTTTACTTTCATTTATTCCTATCTTAGGACCATTTTTAATTGGATTGACTGGAACTATGATGCTTCCAATATTAATTAGTACTTTTGTTGGCTCTATCTTATTCTTATTTTTTCTTGCTAAGAATTTAATTTTAAGATTTCTTGTTTTAAACATTATGATATTATTTTTATTTGCTGTTTTCTTTTTATTAAGTAATTTAAAATTTGCAATAGTCAGTATATTATTTTTAATAAGTTCTGTTTCTTTCTTTTCTTTTGTTTCTTTAGAAAAAGGAGAATTTTTACAAAATGTTAAGCACTTTAATATACCATTTGTAGCTAGCTTCTTTCTTTTATCATTAAATTTAGCTTTTATTCTTTTTGCTTTTACTTTTTACTTATTCAACACAGTTTTATTTATGCCTATTGTTGATTCAATTTGGTTTAAACTTTTATTTATGTCCTTAAGTAATGAATGGCTTTTATTATTTATTTCAAGTGGATTACTAACTCTATTTATTTTTGTTTTGAATATAGAATTAATTATTAAATTTATGCATCTTTCTTATGAGAAACTATCTGAATTCTTACTTTTAATTTTAAATAATTTATTTAAAGGTTCTTTAAAAGATAAAGAAAGAATTAAAGAGAGTTTATCTAATATAAAAGACTCTAAAGGGGGAGGAAATGAATAATTTTTTTGGCTTTTCAGAAGATTCTTTTCTTGGAAATATTTTTAATTCTTTAAATTTGATTTTTTCAAATGATAGTTTGAATAGTTTTATAGAATCTTTTTCATTTGCTAATGGTAATAGTCCTTTTGTTATTTTTGGTTTTATTTTTGTTTTTATTATTTTTATTAAACTTATTAATTTATTTTTATTTGATGCAAATAAGGCTGAAAATGAAATTGATCTAAGTTTTTTATTTAGTTCAGCTTTTAAAGCAATAATTATTTCTTTTTTATTAATTTTTCTTTTTACAAAAAAAGATTATTATTATGTTTCAATAAATCATAACAACAATACTTTTAAAATTGCCTCTGAACCAATAAATTCATATAGATTTTTTGGAGAACCTTTTGCTTTATTTTCTTCTATAAGATATGCTACTATTAACACAGAAAGCTCTCCTGTTTTATCATTAGGAGCTTCTTTTGATTTATTTGGTTGGAAAAATGGACAACTACAAGGTTTTACTACTAGAATGTTTACATTACCTGGTATTAGTTCTTATTTTTTACCAGAATTTTTACTGAATTTTAATTTAAGTGAATATTCTGTTCATGATTTATATTCTAGCGCTTTATATTACATTCATAGCAAAAAACTAGTAAATGAAATTCCAAAAAAATCTGATTCTATACATAAAGCTTTATGGGCTGACCATGTTGATAAAGTTTTAAGGACTAGAAATATTTTTTTAAGTAACTCTTGCTCTTTTTCAAATTCTGAAACTTTTGAAACAAATATTAAGAAAAGTATATCCCCTTATAAGAATTTTTTTAAAACTAATGTTGGTACAAGTGGGGGGAGTGAAGATGCAATTTCTGAGTTTGAATCAGCATATAATATTTTCAAGAAAGACAATGTAGATAATTCAGTAAAATTATCAGAACAATATTCTAGAAGCATAAACTCTTTAAGCTTTAATGAAACTAATTTAAAAACATTATTAGAAAGTACATTAATAAATAATACTAACGATGATACTAAACATAAAAACATTGCTAATGTATTCAAAGAAATGGACTTGAAAAGAGAAGAAACTATTGATAAAATTTTTGATTTAACTACCATACCATTATCTGGCTCTTCTACTTCTTCTACCAGTGTTAATAGTGAAGATAAATATTATAAAGCAGGTATCTTTTTATTTTCAAACTTAATTTTACAACAAGAATATGATTTAACAATGATTTATAAAGTTCTTAGCAATTCTAATAAAATTATTAATGAGGAAGTTAGTAATAATAACTATTCTGAAAAAACTATTAATTATATATTAGGTAATTTGAATAGAACTTTTGTTAAGAATGATAACCAAAAACCAACTCCTGACATTATGTTTATTAATTTTTTAAGGATTGGTTTTACTCATGCTTTTTCTTCTTTTGAACAAATTTTTGGAGTTGAAAAAATTTCTAAAAACTGGTCTAATTATACAAATATCTCAAAGGATTTAGCTTATATAAATTCTCCTTTAATTGGAAACTGGGATAATAATATTTTTGGATATAATGCTGGAAGTTCAGTTTCAGCTAATAAATTAGGCCTATATAACTCTCTTTTAATTAGTAATAAAATAACTGATTTAGAAAGTACTCTTATTGAAACTTATAAAAAAAGTAATAAGAAAGTTAATGACCATTACTTTCTTTCTAATTCAAATGGTAATATGTTACTAACAGTTGGAATACAAACCCAAAGTCAGAATGGTAAATTAGAGAGTCACACCAAAGACCTTGAAAAAACTTGGGGAATCAATGGAACTAGTAATAAAGCAATTGAACTAGAAGAAAGTCAAACAGCTTTAGCAAATTATAAAAATTCTTTAGAAGTATTAAAAAACAATTCTGAATTAGCAGAAAAAATTAGTAATCTTTCATTATTTTCTGAACATATTGAAAATAGTATTTCTACAATTAATGGCATAGGTTCTTTAAGTCCTATTAATTCTTTTGTTGTAAATAATTTTACTGATAATTCAACATTGGATAATAATTCAGAAGACTTAGTTAAAATTTTCTTCCCAAATATCCCTGCAACTTCAACAGAAGCTAAGACTATTTATAAAAATATGATTCAAAACACTTTATTTAAAATAGACAATTTTAAGATATTTCAATATTTTGCTCAAACTTCAGAAGTTGATTTCTTTAAATATTATATGTTGAACACTAGAAACCCAAATGGGTTTTTCCCACAATTTTCTATTGAATTAAATAGCCCTTATTCTAAACATTTTACTGATAGTTATTTATTTAGACATAATGTTCTATTATTAGATGAAAACCAAAAAGATATTACAAACAATCATTCTAGCTCTACTGTTAAATATATTTTTCCAGAAATATTTTCTTCTTCAATAGATGCTACTGGAAAAAAAGTATCTAAAAGTTTTATGATAAAAGATACTAGTGATATTAATTATTGTCAAGACAAGGATTGTACTTACAAGAGTTTTACTGGTTCTAATATATTTTTAAATTATAATAATTTAAATGTTTTAGACATGGAAAAAATGAAAGTCAATAAAATTATAAGCTCATTAGAACATTTATTATCTAAAACTAAATTTGAGAATGACACAACTGACATATATAAACTTGATGGTTATGATAGATATAAATTAGACTTAGCTTATAAATATAAATTTTATAATAAATATTTAAAATTACTTAATAGTATGTCATACTCTACTAATTCTCTTTTAGAATTTAAAAATGCAGAAAGCTTTAATAATTTAGTTGATTTATTAAATTTTGTTTCTTATTACAACGACTTAGCCGCTCAACCTAATAAAATAAACTTATCTTTTATTAAAAACAGTTCTGCAGACCAATTTCAAAATACAACATATGAAATTGCCTCTGATCTTGGTAACTTTATTGGAATTAAACAAGAGAAAAAAACTTTTGATATCTCTAATTACAAACCATTTTTAAATTCTACTAATTTATTTACTTTTATTATTGAAGACATTGAAAAGCTTAAACTTTATTCTAAAATTTACAATTTATTTAAGGAAGAATTTGTAAATTTTAATTTAAATGCTGAAAAATTAGGGACTTTTTATGAACTCTTTTTAGCTAAGAAGAACTTAAATAATTTAAATGGTATTAAAGATTATACTAAATATATAGGTGTCTTTCCTCAATATAAAGACAGTGCAGCTATGATAGCAGATAAAGCTAATAATTCAATAGATAAAAATTTATTAGTTAATATAAGTAACCCTGCTACTGATTTAATAGATAATAAAAATTTAAATTTAGAAAAGTTAGTTAAAGTTACTTCTTCTTCTGATTGTGATAAATTAATTGATAATAATATAATGTCAACAAATGACAGTAATACAATTACTAAAATAGCAGCAGGAGAAGCTCTAAAATCTTGCTTAAAAAGGTCTAGGATAAGTCAAAAATATAATTTTTCAATAGCTTTAAATAATCACAATCAAATAAATAATTCTTGGTTTAATCATTTACCTAAAGGCGAAGAATCTTATTTAAGAGATATTATTAATTTCATTGATAGCTATGAAGTAATAGATTCTCTTCTTAATTTATCATTAGAATTAATTTCGTTGTCTTCTGATTTATTGACTAAACCAATAGACAATTCTGGAGGAGATATTTCTTTTGATTCTGATACAAACTATAAATATGACTTAGAAAAATTACTTTTAAATAGTAATAAATATTGCTCAACTACGATGGGAGTTATCAAAAGTGAAGTTAATAAAAATATTCTTTGGGATATTAGTATTGGGGAGTTTGCTATGGGTGCAACAAATTTTTCTCCAAATCTTACTTTTAAAAAACATCATCCATCAGAAACAGTTTCTAATTCAAAAGTAACTTCTTCTTTTCAAGAATATCCTTTTGAAGAAAAAATTATAGCATTATTTACAGAAAGTGTTGTTGGTCAAGTGGGTTATAGCATATTAGAAGTTGCTAAGTCTTTTGTTGAAAACATTAAATCCATGATTGAAAATTCTAAGAAAATTTCTGGCAAAATAGGCAATTTTTTCTTTTCTTCAATCATGACTTTAAGTTTATTTTTAATTGTAGCTGTTGCTATATTTTTTAGCTCAAAAGCTATTATTAATTTAATTATTTTTTATTTTATATTCTTATTTGGGTTACTTTTTAATTTAATTTTACCTGTGTTTTTATCTATATTTAACATTTTTAGATTTTTATTATTAAGCTCTGATTTGGACCAAAATAAAGAATTTTATACTAATGTATTTAAAAGATTAGAAAAAATAATTTTTAATTCATTTAAATATGGATTTATTTTATTTTTATTATTTAATACTTTCACAGCTCTTTCTTATATATTAGTTAGTTTATTTCTTGGCTTATTTGAACAAAGCTTTTTAATAAATTCAGTAGCAATTTATCATATTTATTCTGCTTCTTTCTTTTTATATTTAATATTAGGTTTAATTTCTTTTATTACTTTAATTCTTGGAACTCAGTTAAATAAAATCATGAATCATTTAAGTAAGGCAGTTTTTTAACTAACTTTCTTTTGATTTTTTTGAAGAATAGAATTCTTTTTTTTATAATTAGATAAAAAAAGGGGATTCTATATGAAACTAACTAATATTACTAATTCCATTCTTACTAATTCAGCACAAATTCAAGAAATAACTGATAAAATAGCTTCTGGAACTAATATTTTAAAGGGAAGCGAGGCACCTTCTGATTACAATCAAATATTAAATCTTAATGATAAAATTGAAAAACTTACAAGAATTGATAAAGATATTAATTACGCTGTAAATTACCAGACTGTAAGTGAGAATTCTATTTATTCTATACAAGATGACCTAGAACAAGTATTTAATGATTTGCAACTTTTAGGAAATCTTACTTTTTCTGAGAATGATAAAGAGATTATTTTAGATAGAATGTACAATATAAAAGAAAGTTTATTACAAACAGCTAATTCAAAACATGATGATCAATTTGTTTTTTCTGGGACTCTTTCTTATAAAGAAGCTTTTTCAGATGATTTTACTTATAATGGAAATGATATAAGAAAAAGTGCTTATGTCAGCTCAAATGGTATTGATAAAGAATATAGCATTACAGGACAAGAATTATTTATTGATAGTGAATTATTCTCTACCTTAGATAATATTATATCTCTTATAGAAAATCCAACTGCTGTTGTTTCTTCTGAACTTAAAGAATTAAACTCTTCTTATTCCAATAAAAATTTGGAAGTAATTGAAAATAATTTTAACAATGAGATTATAGCATCTGACCCTAACTATCCTATTATAGAACAAGCTTTTGAAAATTATAAAATAGCATTAGATAATTTTATATCAGACCCTTCTGAAGCCAACCAAGAAATTTTAGAAATGAGAAACAATATCTTAACAAAAGATCCTTTCTCTTTAATAGGAAATATGGCTATACCAAATGACAATACTTCTATGACAGCTTTTACTTCTAATGTTAATGGAGCTTATGCATTTACAATTCCAGCTGGAATGGAAAATATAGAAATTAATTTAAATGATAGAGGAGCTAATGATACTTTTCAATTATTTGATGTAGCAGGAAATCACTTAGCAGGTAGTTCAATTTTAGAAAATGGAGCACCAGCTTCTAACATTCTTCTTGACAACCCAACTTTATTTAATACCAATGTATCTTATTCTGATTCTGAATTAAATTCCTCTGATGGAATTAGCTATTTAGGTCCTAATAATGATACTAACACTTTTGAAATGCCTGTTGGAAGTGGAAATCTAATTGGAGATGAAAAAATTACAATAACTGGTTCAACAACAGAAGATAGAGTTCTTTTTATTGAAGGTTCAGGTTCTTTTGACATTTCAGCTTCTTGGGAAATGAATCTTGGTAATTTATTAAGTGAAGATACAAAAGAACTTATTCAAAGAAATACAGATATGGCTTTATTTCAAAACGACTTAGATAATTGGCAAAATGAAACTGTTAATTTTGATTTAAAAGAAGAATATCATCAAATAGTTTTAGATAATTATGATAAATTATTATATAAAGATGTTTTAGACCCTGTTTCAGGAGAAGTTATTGGTTCTGAACCATATGATGACATAGTAAGTAAAGGAAGTGAAGATATGTATGATTTAGCTTCAAATCCTTATTCTTATAAAATTAATGATGTAGAAGAAGTTAGAGAAAATGTTCAATATTTGCAATCAAGATTAGGAAATGAAATGAACTATTTATTAGATACTAAAGGACTTAATGAAAGTAATAAAATTAGTCTAACTTTATTTTTATCAGAGACTAAAGATTTAGATATAGCAGTAGCCGCAACTGAATTACAAAAAAGAACAACTTCATTAGAAGCTCTTTATCAAATACTGTCTAACATTCAAAAACTTTCTTTAACTAATTATTTATAAAAGATTTTAATTTTATAATAAAAAATATAATGTAAAAAAGGGATAATATATGATATCAAATAAAGTTTTATTTTTTTTAATTAGTTTTTCTATTGTCAATTCAACTTCATTTAATTGGTATGAATATAAAAAAGAATTAATTAAACAAAAAAAAATAAATGAATTTAATGAAATTGAAAGAAGGTCTTTATTTTCTAATTTTTTAGAAAGTGATAAAGAATCTAATTCTAAAGAATATAAAGAAACTCAAAAATATATTAAAGACAATTATGAATTAAGTGTTGATAAAATATCTTTAAAAGAAATAAAAGAAAATCAACTTGAAGGCTGGACAGTTGGTATGTATTATCAAACTCCTGATACTTGGGAAAGAACTGAAACTTCAATTGATTATTCAAATGGGGTTGAAGACCCTATTTACATAACTGATACTATAAATGAAACTCAAAGCCCATGGGGAATATTTATAAATTCAAAACTTGATTTTTCAAGCATTGGAAAAAAAGCAAAAGGTTTATATGGACATATAAATTTTTTATCTAGTCAATTTTCTTTAGGTATCAGTAAAAGAATTTTTTTCAATAAAAAGAATAAAGATTTACAATTCTTTGCTGATTTTGGGGGGTTAATGCAGATTCAAATGAAAGATGAAGGAGATTCATTAGGAGGAGATATTTCTCCAGCTATTTTTGGAGATATTGGATTAAGAAACACCGATTGGGCAGTTTCTTTTGGAGCTAAAAGTGATTTTTCACCAACTTCTGAAAGCACTTTTAAAACTAGATTAAATCTTGGTGTTAGATTTTAATAAAAAAAAGGAGATTTAAATGAAATTTTTTATTGCTATTGCTTTAATTCTTAACTTGTCTTTTGCAGGGGTCTTAGATAAATTCCAATTAAAAGAGCAAGTTAAAATTAACAATTCTACTAAAATAAGAAACATTGAAAGTAATATAAATGACAAAAAAGAATTTGTAGAAATTCTTAATAGTTTTCAGTCATTAGAAAATAAGTTAATGGGATTTGAAGAAAAAGTTATTATTAATAAACTTAAAATTGAATTTAGAAAAAAGTATATTGTTGAAGATATAGATTTAATTAATATATATACTAATTTAAATAATCATATTAAAGTAAAATAATTAGTAGAGTAGTTTGATGGAAAGAATAATAATTGAAGAAAAAGATATAACTATTGTTTTAAAGTATAATAATAACTCTCATCAATTTTATTTATTTAATATTTTAGATTTAAACAATTACCAGCCAAAAAAAGAAGACCTTTTAGTTATATCTTTTAAATTTTTAAAAAATAACCAAGATACTTTTTTTAAAACAGTTAAATTATTAAAATTATTTGATGAGTCTAAATTATCTCATATTTCAAAAAATAATCAAAAAATGCTTTTTGACTATATAGAACATTTAAAAAATGATGCTAGTGATCATTCTATTAATTTAGAAGAAATGTTTTTTGATGAGGTTTTTTAATGAGTTTATTAATTGTAAGTAAAAAGAAAAACCCTGTAGTTTTTATTTTAAGTTTCTTAGCTATAGTATTAATATTTACTTCTATTTTCTTTTTTTATTTAATAAATTCAAAAGAAATTGAAAAAATCAAAGCTTTTAAGCCAACAACAAGCATTCCATATGAACTTGAAAAAATAAAAAAGTTCATACCTGAAAAGCATATTTTTAATTTAAAAACTAATAAAAATAATATAATCTTAGAAACAACTAATAGAAAAATAGAGTTGTCTCCTCTTATGGCTAGGTATAAAAAAAATATTAAAGTTGAATTTATGGAGAATGATAAATATATCATAACTATACCTATTAATAAATTTACTAAATAAAGGACCCTTATGAATAATGATTACTTACTTAAACTATTTGAACTTGAAAAAATCTCACAACTTTTATATAAACTAACTGGAAATACTGTTGACATTAATAAAAAAGAGATGCTTTCTTCTAGATGGGGGAAATTATTAAGAGAATTAAATTTATCACCAGAAACCACTTTTATTAATAATTTAAATATTATTGAAAAAAATCATTCTCAAAACTTTATTAATAGATACACTACTAATACTACTTATTTCTTTAGAGAAATAGGGCAAATGAATTGGATGTATGACAATTTAGACATTATAAAAGAATCTTCTGGAAAACTTTCTGTTTTATGCTTACCTTCTTCTAGTGGAGAAGAAATTTATTCTTTAGCTACTATTTTAAATAAAGCTTCAAAAGAGCAAAATCTAATATGGAATATTGATGGTTTTGATATTAGCCAAAAAGTATTAAAATTAGCAAATAATGCTGTTTATGATTATTCAAAATCTAATAGTAAAATTCCTTCTCAATATAAAGATTCTTGGAATGAGCTATTTACAACAGAAATAGTAAAAGAACATAATTTTCCAGATACTAAATCTTATAAATTAATAAAAAATTTATTTAATATAAATTTTCATCATGGAAACATAATGGAAGGAGCAGTTAATTCTAAAAAATACGATATTATATTTTGTAGAAACATGCTTATTTATTTTGAAGAAAAAGAAGTTGAAATTATTATAGGAAATCTTTTAAGAATGTTAAAACCTGATGGATATTTAGCAATAGGACATTCTGAAACTGCCTTTGGACATAAAGACAAACTAACGAAAGTTTCTAATTTTAATATATTTAAAAACTCTCCAAGTAGCATATAATTTTAGGAAAAAAATGTTTTTAAATAAATTTACAGATAAAAATTTTGCTATAAAATTTAGATCTAAATTTTCAAAAGAAGTTTATGATAAGAATGATTTAAAACCTAATCAAAATTTAAATTTTGTTGGAGGGGATATTGTTTTATTCAATAGTGAGTTTATAGAAAATTATAAGTTCTCTACAATTTTAGGAAGTTGTGTATCTATTGTCTTCAACGATCCAACTTCCAAAATTGTAGGAGTTAGTCACTATTTAAAACCTGTAGCAAAAACTTCTTTTGAAGATAATTTTAGTTCTGGAGATACTTCTTCAAAATTTATTTTAGAGCAAATGGTAAAATTTGGAGCTGATATAAGCAGAATAAAAGCACAAATCTATGGAGGTGCTTCCGTTAATGAATCCTTAAAAATCTTAAAGCCAGGAAAAAAAAATGTTTTATGGGCAGAAGAGTTTTTACAATCACAAGGTATAAGATATGCTTTATCTAGTGTTGAAGATAAAAATGGAAGAATTATTTATGTAGGCAAGCTTGGACTTGTTAATTTTGAATTGATTTTTAACTAATAAAGGCATATAAATGAATAATATACATATAAGAACTTATTCTGACAAAGTTACTACCAATTCTTTTTTAGATAGAATGCTAGGTTATATAAATGATAAAGTTGTTGTTAATAATGAAATTGCACAAGTTGAAAACTTAAAACTTGATTTTTTAGAAGCTGACTTAAAAGAACCTTCTCAAAATATTATTTATATAATTGATTTATGTAACTCAACAAACATTAAAACTATTGAAAAATTAATATCTGGTAATGTTTCTTTGTCAAGCAAAAAAAATTTCTATATTATTTTAAAATCAAATTATTTAATAGATTTAGATTATCCAAAGGCTTACTTAGATTTAAATAAAAACCATATTGCTATTAGTTTTTTTTCAAACTCAAATACACAAGTTGAAAAAGATAAATTAGAACTTAATTTTAATTCTTTTTTAAATGAAAATAAATCTAACATTTTTAATACTAAAAATAACATTAAAAATATTTTATTTATAGGAGGCTCTATTGGAGCTATCCCTATTATTCATGAAATTTTAGAAAATTTAAATCTTAAAATTAAAAACAAATCTTTTAATAGGCAGGTTGATTATTCTAAATTACCTCCTATTATTATCACTCAACATATAACTAACACTTTTTCTAAAAAATTTATAGGTAGATTATCTAACATTTTACCTTTTTATAAAGTAATTTCATTAGATTCAGCATTTGGAAATTTACCAGTAGAAAATGGAAGTATATATATTTCTATTAACGAGCACACTGTTATGAGTAATGCTGCTGGAAATTTATTAATTAAAGCAGAAGGAGATGAACTTGTTTCAGAGCATTGCCCTAGTATTGATGTCATGCTAAAAACTGGAAAAAAAGCTCTTTCTAACACTTTTAATTTTTATAAAACTGCTGTTATATTAACTGGAATGGGATTTGATGGTGTTGAGGGGATGAAAGAGTTTTCTACTTTAAATAATTGCACTACTATGGCACAAGACTCTGAAAGCTCAATAGTTCATGGTATTGCTTCTAAAGCAATAGAAAGTGGTTCTATAAAAAAAATAGGTAATGCCTCTAAACTTTCTGACTTTATATTTGCAGAATTTGAAAAAACTTTTTTTTAATTTATATAATAATTAAAAAGGCTTTATTTATGCAAATCAATAACAATATATTAATTCTAAAAGGTAGCAAAAAGTCTTTCTTTGTAACCTTTTCTTTTTTTTTATTATCTGTAAGTTTATTTTTTTGGATACCTGAAATAAAAAGTAATATTTCTCCTTTATTTGAAAATTTTATTTTTTTTATTAATTCAATTGTATTTAATAGCGAAGAAGAACTAATTGCTTTTTATCAATCTCAGCCTTTAATTGTTGGGGTTTTAAAATATATAGAATTTTTATTATGGTTTATTTTTATTTTTCTATTTTTTATTTCTTTTACTTCAATAACTACAGATTTCAAAAGTATGTTTACTTCTTTTATTTTTGATTTTAAAAATAACAATGTCTCTGTTTCTTTTATTTCTTTTCCTTATTTTTCTTTTCAAAAAATAAGTAATAACTCAAATTTAATTAATATGGAAATATCAGTAGATGTTTTAGAAAAAATTTATGGAACTTGTGACTTATCTTTAACTTTTAGTGGAATTGGAGAAAGTTTTGTAAAGGGGAGAAAAGCAAATTTAAAAGAAACAGAACAATTGACTAATTCTTTTTTAAGTAATGAAACTTCTATTCAAGAGTTTCATGTTTGGAAAATAAATGATGTTCTTAAATCTGATTTAACAGCTGAATTAGAAAATATAATAAAACAGGAATTTTTAAAACCAGCTTCTAAAAATTCAAGCTTACTTTAATGAAATTTTTATGAATAAAATAACTTTACTTTTATTATTCACTCTTCTTTTTAGTATTTTTTTCATTCAATATGAACATGGAAAAAATATTAAATTAAAAATTGACTATTTAAATAAAATAAATAAAGCTTTAAATCTTAATTCAGAGTTTTCTCTTAATTCTAAAATAATTACAAACTTTAATCACAGTAGTTATTCAAATATTTTAAATGATTTTTTTCAAAAAAATATTAAACTAGATTCTTTTACAATTACAAGTAAAAAAATAATTATAAATCAAGAGAAGTAATATGGGAAACATTCTTTTATTGATTTTTTTTATTTCTACTTTATATTACAGTTATTCAAAAGAACAAAAAGTTATCTTTAAAGAAGATACTTATTCTAATCTTATTAAACCTGAATTATTTAAATCAAACGGTTCTTTTTATAAAAATAAAAAGAAGAAATTAAAAAAAACAAACTTTAAAAAAAATAAACTTAAAAGCATAAAAAAGGTTATTTTTCCAAATATTCAAGTTATATCTATTTTCAAAACTAATTTAAACTCAAAAGCAGTATTTAAATATAAAAGCAAATTGTTTTTTGTAAATGAAAACAGTCTTTTTCAAGACTTTACCCTCACTAATTTAACTACTGAATCTTTTATTCTTACTAAACAAGGAGTTTCTAAAAAATTTTTACTAGTAAAAGGAAAAGCTTCTTCTAATGTTAAAAATAATAAGATAAATAAAATTTCTAAATCTAAAATTATAAATAAAATTGTTAAGCCTAAAATTGTAAATAATTTTAATTCTTTGTTAGCAAGTAGTAATAAACTCTCTAATAAAATAGAGAACATCCCATCTGAATTGATTTCTGATGTTATTGAAAAATCAAATAATAAGAATTTTAAAAAAAATGGATTGCATTTAACACCTGAAATGGTTTCTACATTAAATTTAAATAAAGTTTTTATAGCTGGGGATACTATTTTAAGCTTAAACGGTGCTATTTTAAATAAATCTTTTTTTACAAACCCTTTGAACATTCAAGATTTTAAAAATGGAAAAAATTTTAATGTTGATTTTATTAGAAACGGCAAAGTTAAAAATATTAACTTAAATATCTTTTCTTTTTAAAAATCATTTTGTATAATATTATAAAAACAAAGGTGTTATATGAGATTAATCATTAAGAAACTTTTAATTTTACTGACTATTTTTAACTTTTCACAATCTAGCAATGAAATTAATATAGACTTTTCAAAAACAGATTTAAAAGATTATGTTTCAATAGTTTCAAATTACTCAGATTTAAGAATTCTTTCAAATGAAAATTTAAATTTTAAAATTTCTTATTTTTCCAATGGAAAATTATCAGAAAAAGATTTAATGCCTCTTTTAAAAAAAATACTTAGAAATAAAAATCTTTATCTTTCAAAAGAAGGTAAAAAATCTTATCAAATACTTAAAATAAAAGAAGCTCAGAAATTACCTATTAAATTTTTCAATAATGTCAAAGATTTAAATAATTCAAAACTAGATTCAAATGATTTAGTAACTATTAAGTTTGATATTAATTTAAAAAATAAAGATTATAAAAGTAGAATTGCCAGTGTTTTAAGCTACCAAGGTAATATTCAGGTTTTAAATAATGGGCAAGTTTTAATAACTGATTACTTTTCAAATATCACAGATATCATTAACTTAACTAAAGAATTAGAAAAAAAAGATTCTTTTTCTGTTAAAACTATTTTCTTTGATAATGTTTCAGTTAAAGACATTGATAAATCTATAAAGCATATTTTTAAAGAAAAAGGCACAGCAATAGATTCTTCTATAAATTTAGAAGTAAATGTTAATAGTAATAGTTTAATATTAAGTGGTAATAGCTTAACTGTTAATAAACTTTATAAAATCTTATCTTTATTAGATATATCAGGAAGTAGTAATATAACTAAAATAATTCCAGTAAAATATGCTAAAGCCAAAGATGTTCTAAATAACCTTCAAAATAGTGTTCCCCTTAAAGGAATCAAACTATCTGAAAATGAACAAATGAATGCTATTATTCTAACTGGCCTTGAATTTAATGTAAAAAAAATATCTAAGCTTATAGAAAAATTAGATTTTTCGCCTAAGCAGATTTACATTAGCTCTAACATAATAGAGCTAAGTGATGATAACAGTGAAGCTTTTGGAATCAAATATGGACTAAATAGCTGGAATTTAGGAGAAAATGGCTTATTGTCTTTAGCTTCTGACTTAGGAGCAAGCTCTTATTCTTTACCTACTACTATTTTAGATAATTTAACAATACCTTCAATAGAGCAAGGAATAATGCTTGGAGCAAGTGTAGACCTATTAGAAGAGGAGGGAGTAGCAAACATCATAAGCAAGCCAAGCCTACTATGCCTAAACAATCAATCTTCTTCTATTTATGTTGGTAATACTGAAAGCATTATAACTGGAGCAGAAGATGACCCTGATTCAACTTCTGTTAGAAATTCTTATTCAAGAGAAGATATTGGTTTAAAAATGAAATTACTTCCAAGAGTTATTGGAGATGATAAAATATCTATACAAGTTGAAATTGTATTAGAAGACATTCTTCCTGGAAGTGAATTAGGTATGCCTAAAACTACTAAAAGAGAAATAATAACAGAAATTATAGCACTAAATGGAGAAACAATTATATTAGGAGGATTAATAAAAGATAAAACTACAAATAATGACAGTTCTGTTCCAGTATTAAGTGACATTCCTATTTTAGGAAAAGCTTTTCAACATCAAGACTTTCATAAAGACAAAGTTAATTTACTTATAATTATTTCTCCTTACATCATTGATAATAATTTTAATGATATTAAAAAACAACTTATGTTATTTGAAAGATCTCAAAAAAAAGTTGTACAAGATTATATTAATAAACATTCTAATAAACATTCTAATAATAAACTTAATATTGAAGAAAAACAGAAAATAAAAATTAATCATGAAGAAAATAATTTTAATAATAATTCTTCTTTCTTTAATATAGGTATTTAATTTGAATAACATTATTCATAAACAAGATAATACTATTTATATTAATAAAAGTGAACTTAATTCTATACATAATGAGTTAAGTGATTTTTCTAGAAGCAATAAAATAATCTTTTTAGAACAATCTGAATTTTTTAAATTAAATTCTTCTTTTAATCATTTAAATGAAAAAGAAAATATTGAAGAGCTTTTAAATTTCTCTCATTCAATAGATGATACAACAGAAGAATCTGTTCTTATTAAATTTGTTAATAATATTTTCATTGAAGCTATAAAGCTAGAAGCTAGTGACATTCATATTGAAAGCTTAGAAAATAGTGGTTTAGTTAAATTTAGAGTTAATGGAATTCTTACCAAAGAAATTGAACTTTCTTCTCCAACTTTAAAAAATACAATAAATAGAATAAAAGTTATTTCAAACTTAGATATTAGTCAGACAAATTTTCCTCAAGATGGGCAAAGTCAAGTTGTTTTACAAGGTTTAAAATATGATTTAAGGATTTCTATAATTCCTAATTTTTTTGGAGAAAGAGTTGTTATTAGACTTTTATTAAATTCAAATAAAATACCTCTTATTCAAGACATTGGGTTTAACAGCGATACTTTAAGCAAAATAAAAAAACAATTAAATAAAGACAGAGGGTTTATTTTAATAAGTGGCTCTACTGGTTCTGGAAAATCTACTACTTTGCATAGTTTTTTAAACTACATCAATTCTCCTGGTAAAAATATAATTACAATTGAAGACCCAGTTGAGTATAAAAATGAAAAATTAAATCAAATACAAATTAATCCTGAAATAAATTTTACTTTTTATGAAGCTTTAAAAAGAGTTTTAAGGCAAGATCCTGACATTATTATGTTAGGAGAAATAAGAGACCAAAAAAGTGCTGAAATAGCCATTAAATCTTCATTGACAGGACATTTGGTTTTAAGTACTTTACATACTAATTCTGCTAAGGAAAGTATTAATAGATTATTAGATTTAAATGTTAAGCCCTTTTTAATATCTAGCTCTTTGCTTTGCATTATTTCTCAAAAATTAGTAAAAATACTTTGTGAAAAATGTAAAGTTCAATTACCAACAGGAGATTTTAAATCAAAAGGCTGCTCTAATTGTAATCAAACAGGATTTTCTTCTAGAAAATTAGTTTATGAATATTTTGAACCAACTGAGCAAGAGCTTGAAGAACTATTAAATAATAAGACTACTAATATAAAAGAATCTAATGAATTGGTAAAATCATTAGAGAAGCTAGTTAATTCTGGATATATTGAAAAAAATAATTTAAATATTTAAGAAATTATTATTTTTTAACTGGAGCATTTTGATTAGGTTGCTGAACTTGATCTCTAGAAGAATCTAATTTACTTGCTTTTATAGCTTTTTTTATAAATCCTTGACCTCTCTTTTTTGACTTTTCTTCTTTATTTTTGAACAACAATTTAAACTTATCAACTATGTTAGAAACTCCTTCTTCTTTCTCTAAGTTATTAGGCATATTACTAACATTAGTTGAAGGCTGTACTTTTTTTAAATTCAAAGACTGCAAGTCTTTTTCACTCATATCTTTTAAATCTTCTTTTATTCTATCCATATTTTTATTACTTTTTTTAGATTCTGAAAAAATAGAAGAAAAATTATTTTTTACTTTTGATTTCATTCTTGAAAACATAGATGGTTTTTTCACTTTAAAATCTCTCTTTTCTTTTTTCTTTGTAAAAGAATGTTTTGCTCTTCTTGATTCTTTAAAACTATCTAAAAAAATAGACCCAGTTTTTTCTTGTAATGACAACATTTATTAATCCTTTTTCTTTTGATTTTTTTTTAATTTTTCTATAAAATATAAAATTGACCCATAAATATCTTTTTTATCATTTTTAAGAGTTTCTAATATTTCTTTTTCTATTTTCTCTTTCTTAGTCATTTTCAAAACCTTCTTCTATTACTTCTTCTAATTCTTTTTTAATTTTTTGTATTTCTTCCTCAGTTATAAAAATATCTGATTCTTTTTTATTGTAATTTTCTATAAAAAAATCAGTCTCAGCTTTAAATATTTGACAATTATTATTATGAGATTCAGCAGTTTTTTTAAAAACTTCAAATACTTCTATTATTTCTTCTCTCATCCTATTCCTTTTTATTATATTTTTAATATTATATTATTGAGTTAAGCTTTTTTATAATTGTATTAAGTTTATATTAAGCTTGCTTATACTATTATACTGTTAAAAAATAATAATAGGGTAAAAAAAATGAATCAAAAACCAATTACTAAACTAGGTTACAATGCTTTACATTCTGAAATTAAAAGCTTACAAAAAGAATATCTTAGCTTCAATGAAATCATAGAAAGAGTTAAAAGAGAAGGGGATTTAGCAGATAATTCTACTTATTTAAATGCCATTGAAAGTCAGGATTTAATATCTTCTAAAATATTAAGATTATCAGAGCTTTTTAAAAATGCTTTAATAATTGATAATGCCTTTGAAAAATCTGAAAAAATAATATTTAATAAACCATTTACTATTTTTAATACTGATACAGAAAAAGAAGAAACCTTCACTATTGTTGGAGAATATGAATCTGACCCAGCTAATTATAAAATATCAATTTCTTCTCCTCTTGCCAAAGCAAGTTTAGGTAAAAAAGAAGGAGATGACATTATTGTTAAATTAAAAAACGATCAAATAACTTATGAAGTTGTTAAAGTTTAATCTGTTTTTAAAAAAAAAATGATATAATCAAACTATTAAAATATAAAGGAATATATAAATGGAACATGCTGATAAATTAGAAGAAATGATTTTATTACAACAAAATTTAAATAATGATACTAATGGTAAATATTGGCCATTAGGAAAGAGTTCTAATGGTAAAATTATAAATTGGAAAAGATGCATATACATGGAAACTGCTGAATTGATAGACTCTTATCCTTGGAAGCATTGGAAAAATGTAAATGCTGAAGTTGATAATGATAATATAAAAATAGAACTTGTTGATATTTGGCATTTTTTACTTAGTGAAATTTTAAAAAAAAATAATATTATAAGCACTGTTAAACTATTTATGCTATTTCATAATAATAAATTTTTTCTTGGAGAAAATTTCCATGAAAAAGGACAACCCCCAGAAGGGCTTGATTTAAAGAAAGCTTTAAGTGATTTAGAAAATAATGAACCAAAAGAATATGCTTTCTCAAATTCAGATGTGTCTGTTTATGAAGAAATCATACATTTATGTTCTAATCCTGTTAATGATTGTAAATTTGACTTTATTATGACTGAACTGTTTTTCAAAGCTTGTGCTCAAGAAAACTTACTTTTTGATGAACTTTATAAAACTTATATAGGTAAAAATTGTTTAAATAAATTTAGACAAGATAATGGATATAAAGAAGGGACTTATAAAAAAATGTGGGATGGAGTTGAAGATAATATGGTTCTTTTAGATTGCCTTGAAGAACTTAATACTTCTTTGTCTTTTGATTCTCTTTACTCTATATTAGAAAAAAAATATTCTGAAATAAAAGGTAACTAATATGCTAAAATTACTTATATCTTTTTCTATTATGGGATACTTAGTAGTATCTGGTATTGTATCTTTTTCTTCTTCTAAAAGCACAGATACTTTAAATATACATGTAAACTATAAAAATCTATGGATAGAAGGAGAAAAACAAGTTGAGAACATTAAATCTTTAAAAGAAGAATCTAAAAAAGAAATTGAAAAATAATTTTATTTTATAAAAAATAAATTATAACTATCTAAAAACTTATTTGAAGGAACAATTCCTGTAAAATCTTTATCTGCAGGATATCCTTTCAAATAATCTTCCCTCGCCTCTATTAAAACTTTATTAAAACTACTAATATTAGATAAAGAGGTATCTAGCATTGAGTAAGCTGAACTACTAAAATCAAAAACATTATATATGTATTTATCAGGCAAGATAGTAGTCAAAGAAACTACTCCATCTTCATCTGTTAATTGAGGTCTGATTTTTATTTCTGTTTTTATAAATTCATTTTCTAATATAGTATTAACATTAATATAATCAACAGACTCATTTAAAGTTGAAGAAGAAGAATCAAAAGAAGCCCATTTTATTTTCCCTTTCCCAATATCAGTTATTTCAGGATTTGGAATAGCAGTTGGTTTAATATAATTTACATACTCATTAAAATAAAAAGATTTAAATATAGAACTATTAGCTTCTAATATTTTTCCTTTTTGTATTTCAGAAGAAACAGTACTTATTTTTAATAAATCTGTTTTTCCAACTACTTCATTTAATTCAATATCTTCCATCCCAAAAGTTGAAAACTGCTTCATAGAATATTTATGATTTTTAGTATATTTTTTAAAATAATCTAACTGAACCTCATTTTTACTTATATAATTCCAATTGATTAAATTATATATTCCAATTAACATAGTATCTGGTTTATAACTAATTACAATTCCTCTCTTGGCTTCACTTGAAGGTATTTTATATCCTTCCATATCATATGAAGAAAATGTTTTATATTGATTACTCATTCTTAATAATGATTTTTTATTTTCTATTAGGGAGTCTCCAACAAATTTAGTATTTGAAATTAGCATAATTTCAGAAGCTCTATTATAATAATCTAAGTTTCTAAAAAAATTATCTATTAACTTCATAGAATTATTTTTTTTAGATAATTTATAAATAGTACTAGAATTATTTGACAACGAGATTGTAAATATAAATATTATTATTATTATGTTTTTCATTATTCTATTCTTTCTATTGGATTAACAAAAGTTTGGATATTTGTATCCATAAGCCTTCCTCTTCTACCTATTCTTTTATAATAAGTATTTACTTCTTCTAAAGTATCAGAGTCTAAAGTAGATAAGTCTATGTCTTTTATTTTTTTTAAATCAATTTTCCCCATGTATCTAATTCCACCTGTATCTACTAATAATTCTCCGTATGTTTTGTAATCAGAAACTCTATTATTTATAGCTTCAAAATTTGACCTATATGTCAAATTATATTCTTTTTCTAATGAACTTAATTGATAATCTATTTTATTTCTTTCTTTGTAATTGATTGAAGCAAATTTATATTTAGCACTATTCATTTGATACATTAAAGCCCCTCCAAACATTGTGGCCGCTCCTAATAATAACATAACAACAGGCATAAATTACTCCTCAAGCACAGCATAAATTACTTTTATATCACCAACAATATTGCCAGTAACAGTTTTTGATAATATATGTTTAAATATAGCTGTATCTGTATTTTCAGCAAATAAATTTGATAAAAGCATACTTTCTATTCTATCTCTGAATTGAAGATTGTCTCCTGGCAATAAATAAACCTCTACTACATATTTATCTTTATTTAATCCTGTAATACCTATTGAAGGCCTTTCTAAAAAATCTACATTTATTCTAACTATATCTCTCAACTCATATGGAACCCAATATTTTTTTGAATTATCACAAATAGGATTACTATCTGGGTCAACAGTCATATAATCTGAAAATAATAAAGTAGTGCTTTTAGGATCAGCTACTAATCTATTTAAAGATTGTACCTCTGATATATTCCCATTATCTATAGAATCTTTTATCAGGCAAGGCAAGTGGTGATTTATATTTAATCCTACTATAGGATTTCTTACAGCATTTTGTATAAACCAGCTTATTTGCTGAACACCAACTGTTGCTTTTTTTATTTTATATAATTCTATCATTTTAGGAGCTATCAGGGCAGAAATAACAATAACTACAGCTATACTAATAGTTATTTCCATAATAGTAAATGCCTTTTTAATTTTCATATTATTCCAATATAGCTTCTATAACTATTTTATTTGTTGTTCCAGAAGGAAGACATTCTCCTATTTCTGTTCCTGATTTATCACATAAATTTGAAATTTTGGTTTTCATTGATAAACTTCCACTATTTTCAGAAAATAGTTTAGTATAAATAACAGAGGCATATAAATAAGCCTCTTCATAAGTTTCAAATAAATCACCGGCTGAGCCATATGGAAATATAATAGTAGTTCTAAAGTGAAAAGAATTAGCATACTTCTCTAACTCTTCAATAGAATACCCTTCTACTAAATTTTTATAATTAAGATAAGGGTCTTCACTTATATTTTCAATTAAACCATCGTTTAAATGAACCTGTATTTTAGTAGAAGGATCATATAAATCTGACAAACTTATTGGTGAAAAAAATATAGCTTCACTTATTTCAGAATACTTATAAGTTTCTAAACTAGAAGTTAAATCTCCAACTGAGTCAGAACCAGTAACTTTTAAGGCTTTATAAGTATCCTCTCCTGTACAAGCCAATATTCTAGCTACTGTCATATCTGTATATGTATAATCACCAGCACAAGGTTTCTTTACGATATCTGAATTTTCCTGTGGGTATCCAAAGTCAGCGTCTCTAATCCTAGTTTCTATAAAAACTAGAATTTCTTTTGCTGTTAATTTAGCTTTTTTCATTTCCTGACCATCTGCCATTCTAGGCATCATTAAAGCTGACAACACTATCAATATTGCTATTGCTATTGTTATCTCCATCATTGTAAAAGCTTTTCTGTATTTCATCATTTTTTCTTTTTATTTAAGCTCTTGCTTTAAAATTTCATTTAATTCTTCTTCTTCTATTAAATCATTCCAATTTATATTTTCTAAATTATCAATTTCTAAACCTTCTAACTCTTTGTCATTTGGTTGGAAAAAATCTTTTTCCTCTTTTATTTCATATTTTTCTTTTATAAAGCCTTCCATGTTATTCATTGTTTTTAAAGTTGAAGCTGATATTTTTTTTCTTAATAGCTTTGCTCTCTTTTCTTTTTCTTTTTTCATTGAAACTTTAATAACTCTATCTATGTATTTATTTTTTATTATCTTACTTATTTTATCAAAAGGCAAAACTGTTTCTTCTAAGTTTTTTAACATTGCTTCTTCTATTATATTTTTTATCTTTTTCTCTATCTTCTTTTTAAGAATAAGATGATTTTTATCTTTTGGATTAAAGTCATATTGTGAATATGCTTCCTTTTCTATTTCAGTAAAATACTTTGAAAGTTCAATTTTTAAAATATCTTTTCCTAAATTAAGATTAATATTTGAATATGGAGTTAATTCTTGATTTAATAAAATATTTTCAATTGCTTTTTGAACTTCTTCCAACATTTCTTTTCTTATTTTTTGAACTATCTTTGATTTTTCTAAATCAGCTTTGATTTTGAACCCCATTCTTTTCTCTACTTCAGCAGATATTTTTTTTACAATTTTAGTTTCATTTTTCTTCTGATAACCTAATTCAATAGCTACACCTTCAGAAACTTTTAGTAAGTTTTCATAATAATCTTTTAAATATTCTTCATATGATATATTTTTTACTTCTGACTCTCTTTTTAAATTAAAATTATTTATTAAATTATTATAAATAGCATTTAATTCAGGAAGCTCTTCTATCTTTATTTTATAATTGTATTTATTTTTATATAAATCAAAAAGATATTCTCTATGGTTATCTTTATCTTTCTCATACTGCTTAAACTGCTTCAAGTACTTATTTTTCTTAAGTAAGTTGCCATTAGCATCTATCAACTCTTCTATAAAAGATTCTGGTAGTATTTCTTTATTAGGGATTGAAAGAGCATACATTGAAAAATTGTTTTTTAATTTAACATTTTGGAAAGCACTTAAATAAGTTTTTTGAGGAAAAACAGCATTTTTTATTTCTTTTTTATTAAATTCTTTATTCTTTTTTTCTAGAGAAGAAATTCTATGATCAATTAAATAAGCAAATTTAACTGGTGTATTACTCCCTACTTTGGTAGCAGGAACTATAATTATTTTTTGCTTATGAGCTGGAACTTCATAAATGAAAACCTCATTAAGCTTTAATTCAACTTTATTAAAATTTCTCTTAGCAAATATATTTTCTTTATTCTCATTTGTTATGTTGTATGACAAATCTCTTGGATAAAAGTTAGCTTTTCCTTCTTTTACTATTTCTTTATACATATTTACTAAAACAGAAGAATCTTGATTAATAATAAAATCTCTTTCAGTACTTGAGTATTTTTTAATTAAATCTTGGATTTTTTTAGTTAATTGCTTTTGGTATTTCTTTTCTTCTTCTTTTGACATATTAACTTCTTCTTCTATTAAATAAGCAGAAGTTAAAAATTTTGAAACATCATCTTTTTCATCTAAAACTATCATAACTTGGTTATTATAATTTCTCAAATATGGTTGCTTAATACCATATTTGCTTTCAAACAAACTCCTAAAGCTTTTAGTAACTATATCATTATAAATCACTGTTGGACTTGAGTATTTTAAAAATGCTTCTTTTGCTATGCTTTCATCATTTATTATTTTTTTAGCAATGTCTGTATCAAATAAACCTGGAACATATATAGGCAATTTTTGAACTTCATTTATAACATCTTGATCATTCTTAGCTTCTTTTCTCACTTCTTTTTCAATATTATCATTTAATAAATTAAAAATTTTATTATCATACTCTTTTAAAACTTTTTCATATTGATTTTTCTTTTGATAATTTCTATACTTTTTATATTTATCAACAGTTTCAAATACTTTTTCTCTATCAATAGCATAATTTATATTTTCTATTTCTTTGGATATTTCAATTAACTTTTCTATATTTTTTACTTTAAAATTATTTGAAGCAAATATTGTTGATACTAATAATGCTGTAATTATTATTATATTTTTTTTCATATACTCTCTCTTTTAATTTAAACTTTTTATTATTATATTATTTTTTTTACTTTTGTGACTATTATCTTTTTTCTTCAACTCTTTTTAAGTTTAAAAATGATAATATTTCATTAATAAAAAAAAAGGAGAATTTAAATGTCAAATGATGTAAGAGAAAAATCTATTGATAATGCTATTAAAAGTATTGAAAAACAATTTGGAAAAGGGGCACTTGTAAGGCTAGGAGATGCACCTGTTGAGGCAATTGAGGCTATTAGTACAGGTTCAATTGTCATTGATGATGCGCTTGGAATTGGAGGAATCCCAAAAGGAAGAATTATTGAAATATATGGACCTGAAAGTTCAGGTAAAACTACTTTAACTCTTCATACAATTGCTGAATGCCAAAAAGCTGGAGGAATTTGTGCTTTTATTGATGCAGAGCATGCTCTTGATGTTCAATATGCTCAGGCACTAGGAGTAGACACTGAAAATCTTTTAGTATCTCAACCTGATTTTGGAGAACAAGCTCTTGAGATTGTTGATACATTAGTTAGAAGTGGAGCTGTTGACTTAGTAGTAATTGATTCTGTTGCTGCTTTAACACCAAAGGTTGAGCTTGATGGAGACATGGATGATCAACAAGTTGGAGTTCAAGCTAGGTTAATGTCAAAAGCCTTAAGAAAAATTACAGGAGCAATGAGTAAATCAAATACTACTTGTATTTTTATTAATCAAATTAGAATGAAAATTGGAATGACTGGTTATGGTTCACCAGAAACTACTACTGGTGGAAATGCTTTGAAATTTTATAGTTCAGTTAGAATTGATATTAGAAGAATAGCAGCTTTAAAGCAAGGAGAAGAAAATATTGGTAACAGAACAAAAGTAAAAATTGTTAAAAATAAAGTTGCTCCTCCTTTTAAACAAGTTGAATTTGATATTTTATTTGGATTAGGTATTAGTAGAGAAGCAGAACTTATTGACTTAGGGGTTAAAAATGACATTGTTGATAAAGCAGGAGCTTGGTTCAGCTACAACGATTCAAAAATTGGTCAAGGGAAAGAAAAGGCTAGACTTTTCTTAAAAGAAAATCCAGAAATTGCTGATGAAATAAATGAAAAGATTTTAAAAGCATTAGAAAAATAAGATAAAATTAAGTTCTTTTTAAGGTATATATTGATATAATTATATATTGAAAAAAAGGACTTACTAATATGACTTGGAAAACACATGCCGCTTTTGGCTTAACTGCTATCTCAGCACCTTCTTTTATTGCTTTAAAAAATAAACCTGAATTATATGGAGATTTTTTAGCTTTAAATTCTAATGTAATTGATAAATTTCATGGAGAGCCCATCTTTTTTATCTTTACATTAATGTTTTTTTCTTGGTTAGGTTCTTTTGTTCCTGACTTAGACCATGAAGGTTCTTATATCTCAAAAAGATTAAAACTAATATCTTTTTTTACAAAATATTTAAAACATAGAGGTTCTACTCATTCTTTTATTGTTGCAGGATTAGTTTCTTTTATTCTTTATTTTGCTTTTATGTATTTTGAGCTTTTTGGTCTTAGAGAAGAAACTTACATTTATTTTTTAGCTTTCTGGTTTGGCTGGGCTTCTCATTTACTTTCTGATATGCTTACAACTTCTGGATTAAAACATATGTTTTTTCCTTTATTTTCAACTGAAAAAGGAAAAACAATAATTCCAAAAATTTTTACTATAAATACAAATTCAGCACAAGAATTTGCTATTTATTTATTTCCATTAATTTGTTTTAATATTTTCTTTGTCTTTTATTTAATTGATATTAAATGAAAAAATTGGTAATAACATTGCAATAGTTACAAAGCCTATTATTATCGCTAATATTATTATTATTAGTGGTTCAAAAAGACTTAAAAAAAATCTTTTCTTTTCCTTTAAGTCTTCTTTTATCTTTTTTCTTAACATTTTAAAATATTTTTCAAAATCTGAATTGTTTTCTGAAACAAATAAAATATCAGAAAAATCTTTATTTATTTCAACATTGTTTTTTTCATAAATATCAATAAAGCTTTTTGATATTTTATTTCCAGATTTTATATTGAGCTCTACTTTATTTAACAATTCTTTTAAATATAAGTTTGAAACTATTTTATTTGAATAATGAATTGAATTAACAATTGTATTTTTTGATGATATTAATGAATTAAAAACTAATAAAAATTTTAAATACTCCACTTTTTGTATTAAATCTGTTGTAAAGCTATTTTTTAATAAAAACCTATCTATTTTATACTTTATTTCTTTTTTCTTTAAAAAGAAAATCATTAAATAGATAAATACAAATATAAAACTTATTATTATTAAATAATTATTGATAAAAAAATCAGAAATTAAAATAACAATAGTTGTTATTAATGGTAATTTTTGATTATTGTCAGCATAAACCTCTGACATTTGTGGAACTACAAAAAATAATATAGTACTTAATACTATTAATGCTACAAAAATTAAAATAGAAGGGTAAATTAACATACTTTTTAATTCTTTTAATAAATAATTCTCTTCTTCTTTTTTTTCTCTTAATTCTTTAAATATTTCTTTGAAATATTTATTTCTTTCCCCTACTTTAATTAATTCTAAATCTTCTTCTTGTATTTTTACAAACGATTGATTTAAAAGAGCAAAAGAAAGTAACTCACCTTTTTTTAGTTCTTTTGATAAAAATACATAAAAATTAAAATATTCTTTTTTATTTTCATATTTTTTCTTTAATAATTCTGTTATATCTACTAACATTAAATTAGATTCTAATAAAAAAGAGAAATCATTAATAAAATCAATATATCTTTTTTTATTCTCTTTTGAATCTATCTTTTTATCTATGATTTTAAAATCAATAATTAAATGATTTTTATCTGATAATTGTTTTTTTAATCCATTTTCATTTAAATCAAAAAATATATTTTGTTTTTCTTCACCATCTTCATCTATATATTTACATTTATATGATTTCATTTTAAATTCTTTTTATTCTTTTTTTAAGTCTTCTAATAAAAAATCTTCATCTTCATCTTCATCTTCATCTTCATAAACATCTGTATGCATACTCATATCTTCTTCATCAGAATGATTTAATAATAATTTATTAATCTCAGTATCTTGGTCAAAATTATCAATAGAACTTAAAGTTTCTTTAAATTTACTATCCTCTTCTTCTTTTAACTCTACTACTTCTGATTCTTTACCAAAGATTTTTTCTTTAAATTCTTCATTAAATAATGAAGCATCAACTTCCCATTTATCCATCTCAGCTTGCTCTGCTTTTTGGAAAGCAGCTTCCTCTTCTTGCATTATTTGAGCCCATAGTTCTTCATCAAACTCTTCTTCTGTTTCTTGAGAACTAACAGCTTCTTTTTGGATTTTAACCATATCTCTAAGTAAATCTTTTTCAATTAAAGCACTTGCTACTTCTTCTTCAAAATCTTCATTTGGTTTTAGATTTTCTTTTAAAATATTTTTAAAAGTATTTATTGTAATATTTCCTTGGTAAAAATGACCTTTGGCACACTCTACTTTTGATAAATAATAATGACATGCATTTTCTAAAACTAAAAAATTTACTTCCATATCCATTTCCCCAAAAACTGCTATCTCATATATAGGTAACTTACCTTTTACCCCAGATGAATCACATTTTGGACAAACTAATTCTTCTTTTTCTTTTTTTTCAGAGGAAAATTTAGTATTATTTATATATCCTGTCCCCATACAAGTAGTACAAGCTTTTGGAGCTAATTGTTGATTGATTATACCCCTAACAGAGTTTATAATCATATCTCTACCAACTCCAAGATATTCTTCTAGTCTAATTAAAGTTCCTGATACATTTTTAGCATGCAAAGTTGTAAATGCCAAGTGACCTTCTAATGCCATTTCAAAAATTGCTTGTGTTTCATCTGGAGCTCTAACTTCTTGAATAAGAACAACATCAGGGTCATGTCTAAGAAAAGCTTTTTTTAATTTTTTTACTGTTAATTTAAATTCCTCTTTTGCTTTTTCTGTTAAACTAAGGTCATTTTGAATTACTCTATCTTCTGATAAATTAATTTCTATTGGATCTTCTATTGTTAAGATTCTTTTCCCTGATAAAGCTACTTGCTTCAATAATGTGTATAAAAGCATTGACTTACCAGAACCAGTAGCTCCTGAAACTATTACTATACCATCTCTATATGTTAGTAAGCCTCTAATATAATCAGCATGCTCTGGAACATAACTTAAATTTTCTAGGCTTGAAATTTGGTCTGCATTTGAAACTTTTCTTATGTTTAAAGACTCTCCAAATTGAGTAGCCATGACAGAAATTCTGAAGGCTCTTATTTCCCCAAAAACTTCATTTGTTAATTTACCTTTTGCTTCTATAATTTTTTCATTGACATCTACATTTATCTTATTTTTAACTGAATTAATTATTTGATGAGAAAACACCATAGGTAGTCTATTACAAAGAACAACAATTCCTGTTTCACCTCTGTATGTCATAGTATAAAAATACTCATCTATTGGAAATAAGTGAATATCAGAAGCATCTTTTGATATCAAAACTTCTAACATTTTAGTCATAGCTTTATTAAAATCTTGTGATATTTCATTTTGCTCATTTTCTGAATAAATACAACTTGAACCAACTGTCAATCCAAGCATAAGCAAAAAACATTCATGAGACAATACTATAAGTTTATCATAATTAACAGAAAAGAAATTTTGAGCACCCATACCTAATGCCAAAATTTTTTTCCCTGTTGAAGTTTCTATTAATGGTAAATAATGATTTTTTTTTATCATTTCTAAATCTTGAGTGTTTTCAACATATATTTTATTAAATCTATATTCTAATAAAAGAGAATTTGAATCATTATAAAAATCAACACCAATTTTATCTGCAAATGATTTTAGTTGCTCATTTATTCCTGATTCTTCTAGCTTTTCTTTTTTTTCTTCTTCACTCATTTAAACTTACCTTTTAATACATAGAAGCTCTTCTCTTTTTTGAAGAGTTTCCTTTTTTATTTAACTTATTTAGACTTTCATTTTTAAAATTATCATAATCTAAGTCTCTTGGTTCTTTTATTATAATAACTCCAGTTATTTTTTTTCCTTCTTTTATTGAAAGTTCTTCTATTTTAATATATTTTAAAAATTTATACATAATAGCTTCAATAAAATTTTCACTTATCTTATCTTTCTCTTTATTTTTTATTTTATATGAAAAAACTATGTTGATTTTATTAAAATATATTTTATCATATTCTATTTTATCTATTTTTAACAATCCAAAACTATTATTATTAAAATCTATTATTTTATCTAACAATTCTTTTTTTATTTCTAATATACTTGGTTTTATTCTTTTTAAATTGAAATTCCATTTTAATAAGTCTTTAATATAATATTCTTTTATTACTATATCATTTTTTATTTGCTTCATTTCTATGTTTAATTTAGATATTTCTGACTTTATATAATTTATTTTATTATCTTCTTCTTTATATATCCCTACTATTAAATAAATTCCTAAGAAAGAAAAAACAAAAAATAATTTTGAAAAAAGAAATATCTTTTTCTCTTCAAAAAATCTTTTAAATCTAATCATTCCATCTTTTTTTTCAGTAGTTAAAACAACTTCTTCTGACTCATCATCTACATTTATTTCTATAATTTCTTCTTCAACTTCAATATTATTTAAAAAATCTAATGTTTCTTTTCTTTCTTCTTCTGTAATACCTATTTCTTCTACATTCTCTCTTTTTTTTGCTTTGGTAAATTTATTTTTAATAATAGAGAAAAAGCTTTCTTTCTTTTCAGTTCTTTCTGAAGTTAATTCTTCTGGAATTGATTCTTTTTTTAAATTAAACACAATTTCCTCCTAATACTTTCTTTTTATTTTTTGATTTTCTTTTATTTTCAATTCTTTAAGCTTTATATTAAAAACAGTAGAGTCATTTAAGCTTTTTATTTTACTAGATAATTTATTAGTTTTATTTACTTCTTTATTTTTTTTACTAACTAACTGTTGCTTTTTATTTATTAAAGGAACCATCTCTTTTGATAAATTTATTAAAAGGAATGAAGAGCTTACTATTCCTATTAAAAAAGAAACTGTTACTTTATATAATATTTTTTTTAACATTATAGAAGAACTAACATAAGGTTTAAATTTATATTCTTTTAATATTTCTTCATATTTTATTACTAACACTCCTCCAAGTAATTTATTTTCATTTAAAAAAGTATATATTTCATCATATTCATTCTTAACTACTAGTATTAATTTAAAAGAATATTTATATATTGAAATTATTTCTTTTATTTTTTTTATATTTTCAGCTGAAACTTCTAGTTTTGGATCGTCTTTCATATCTTGTTGAGACAGATAAGAAATTGACAAACTATTTAAAACTTGCTCTTGCTCATTTAATAAATTTTCTTCAACAACTCCATTTTCTTCATCTTCATCTTCATCTTTATCTTCCAGAACTTCATCTTTTTCTATTAAATTAGAAGATATAAAAAAAGCTACTTTTTCTTTTGACATATCGTTTAAATAACAAAACTCTTCTAAATTTTGATTTAATACATAAGCCTCGTCAGAGTTTAAACCATATTCATAATTTGAGTAATCTGAATCTATTTTATGATTAGTTTCTTCTTTTTCTTCATCTTCATCTTCTTCTTTTGCTTTCTGAGCAATTATTATTTTTCTATTGTGATTGTAACTTGAAGACATTGTAAATAATTCTTGCATTGATTCTTTAAATAAACCCATTTCTCTTCCTTTTTATGTCATAGAGCTTATAACAAGCTGCTGAACTGATACTATTATTAAAATTAATTGTATCATTGCCATAATAACAGCAATAGTAGCAATAGTTTTTAAAGCTCCAAATACTTTTTTAATCTGATTTACTTTTTCTTCTTTTAACATTTTTGCATATTTTATTGACTTTGATATATTTGGCCATAAATTTGAAGTTTTTTCTCCAATTTCAACCATTCCAGTAATCCTTTCATCTATTCCAAATTTATTTAAAGCCCTGAAATACATTTCACCTCTTTCAACAAATTTTTCACTTTCTTTTGTTAATTTTAACAATCTTTTATTTGATTCATAAGCCTTTCTTAAAATATTTAATACTTTTAAAACACCCATACCTTGCGTATTATGTATTTTTAACATCAAATTGAAATATTTTTCTACTTCTTCATATTGTTTAAATTTAAACCTATTATAAAATAATTTTATATTATCTGAAAAAAGCAAAATAGAATAAAGTATAGGGATAATTATCAATATAATAGATAAGCCCCACATAGAAAATTGTAAAGTCATTTGAATAGTTGGGTCAAACCAAAAAGGCCATTCAAAAGAATTAGTATCTTTTATAGCAGAACCTAGTTGCCTTAAAAAACCATTTATAGCTTCTTCCAATGGGTCTTTTCCTATTACAGTTATTCCAAAAAAGGCATATATAAACATTAATGGAGATATAACACCTTTTACTAATTCAAGTTCTATATTAGAAGACCCTTCTAATATTTCTAGGATACTTTTTACTCCTGACTGTTGGTTCTCAGAATATTTTAAAATATTGTATCCAGTATCATCTATTAATTTATATTTTTTTAATAATAAAGGAGTATTAAATTTTGTTTTGGAATCTTTTATTATTTTTTTTAAAAGTCCCTTCAGCTGCTTATTTTTTTCATATTTCTCTATTGATTCAATAGATTGAGTTATGCTAAATCCTAAGTCCAACATACTTTCTAAATTATTTAAAAATTTAATTTGTAAGTTTTTAGATACTCCTGTCATTTTAATCTCTTTATTTTAATAATTAATTTTTAAAGCAAGAAATATTATCATTTTCAAGTATTCTGCTTACACATACATAATTTTTATCATTTCTAACAGAAAAAACATAACCTTTATATTCAAAACCATCTGTTACATAGATTATCTTTTCTTTAATATCTTTCGTTTCTTTTTTTTCTTCTTCTTTTTTTGGTGGACTAATTTGTTCTTCTAATTTTGAGAAGCCATCAGTCATTTTAGAACTTGTGTTTTCCCCTAATCCAGTAAGACTTGTTAACTTTTCCTCTTCTTTTTTTAATTGTTTTTGATAAGTATCTTCTTTGTCTGAAACAGTTTGTTCTAGTAAAGTTAATTCTATTGCATATATCTTTTTATTTCCTGAAAGATAATAACCATCAAACATAGACTCATTCATTTTAAAGCTATAAGCCTTAGTTTTCAAAGTCTTTAATTTTTGCTGAGCTTCTGTAATGATTTTGCTTTTCATCTCAACTTTTAGTTTATTATCCTTTATTTCTAAGTCTTTTTCTTCACTTTCTTGTTTTAGTTTATTTTGTCTCTCTTTTAATTCCATAGCAAGTCTTTTTTTATCATTTAATAAAGTAGAAACCTTCATTTTCATTTCTTGCTCTTTCATTTTCATTTCTTCTTCAAGCTTTTTTATTTCTGCTTCATTTCTTTTATTATCAACTTCTATTTTTTTTACTTCAGCTTCTTTTTTATTAATTTCAACTTCTTCTTTTTTTATAGCCTGCTTTTCTTTTTGCTGAGCTTGCAATTCTTTGAATTCTTGTTTTAATTTAATTAATTCATTTTGAGCTTTAAGTTTTAATTTTTTTATCTTTAATATATCTAACTCTCTTTGAATAGCTGTCTTTTTTGAATCAAGTTTAAATCTTTCCCATTCAATTTTTTCATGTATCTTATTAAAAAGCTCTTTAAAAGACATATCGTTCAACTCTTCAGATGTGTATTTTTTTTCTTTTTCTTCAAAAAAATCATCTTTTGCTTCTTTTTTTATTTCTTTTTTTATTTCTGGCTTTTTATTATTTAATTTAGTTTCAATTGAAGCTTCAGCATATACAGAATTAAAACTTATCAAACTTGCTACTAATATTATTAATGTTTTTTTCATTTTTTCTCTCTTTTGACTAAGTGTTTTTTTATATTATAGTATTCTTTTTATTTATTTTATTATTTGTTTTTTAACTTATATTCAACAGCGCATACTATTTCATCAAGATGATTTGCTAACAATTCTTTTACTACTTCATTTATTATTATTTTTTGTTTTTTTTGAGCAACGGAGCCTTTAGATATATTTTTAACTATGCTTTCAAAAGAACTTCTATTATTTACATATCCATTTTTTATTAAAAAATGCCTAAAAGCATGCATCTTAGATTCTTTTAATTCTTCATATTTTTCTTTAAGTACCTCTAAGCCTTTTTTATAACTTAATTCTTTTGAAAATATTAACTTCCCTATTTCTTCTAAATCTTCTTCTTTTACTTTTGAAAAAATAGATTTTTTTACTTTTTTTATTAAAAAGTTAGTTTTTAATAAAATTTTTAATTCTTTTTCTTCTAATTTTTCTAGAACTTCATAAGAAATGCCTTTTTCTACTAATCTATCAATAGCTTCTATTCTATTAAATATTTCTTTTTTATCAATCTTTTCTTTTTGGCTGGAAAAAACTAAGTCTTCTATTCTATTATCCAAATTAAAGTCCTTTTTTCAATTATATTTATTAAAATATTGTTTTTTGCTTTTTTTTATGATATTATTTTTTTTAGATAATATTTTTATCTAGTTATTTAAATAGAAATCAAATAAATATTGTAAAAATTAATAAAAGGGTTAATAAATATGAGTAAAACAAAAATTATTTCAGTTAGTTCTGGGAAAGGTGGAGTTGGTAAAACTACTGTAACAGCTAATCTTGGCTCAGCTTTAGCTTTTAAAGGCAAGAAAACTTTAGTTATAGACTTTGACATTGGGCAGAGAAATCTAGACCTATTGCTTGGTCTTGAAAATAGAATAGTATATACTATTGCTGATGTATTAGATAAAAAGGCTTCTTTTAAAAAAGCTATGATTTTTTCTAAATATGACAAGAAGCTTTCTTTTATTGCAGCTTCTCAAAATGAAACAGCAGAAGTTTTAAATTTTGAAAAGGTTAAAGATTTTTTAGAAGAAATTGTAAACTCTAAAGAATCTGAGCAATTTGACTACATCATCATTGATTCTCCAGCAGGAGTAGAGCATGGTTTTCAAGCTGCTATAAGTAGAGCTGATTTTAATATTGTAGTAGTTAATCCTGAAATATCTTCTTTAAGAGATAGCGATAAAGCTATCGGACTAATAGACGCTTCTACAAAAGCAGAAGAATTAGGAGGACAAGCTAGAAAAGGTTTGGTAGTTAATAGAATTGATAAAAAAATGGTTAAAGAAGAGCAGCAATTAAATCTTTTAGACATTAAAGATGTTACAGAAGTTGATATTCTAGGAGTTGTACCAATGGAACCTTCTTTAATTGAATCATCTAATATTGGAAAGCCTGTTTTTTATGATGATTCAAAAGCAGTAGCTGCTTCTTTTAACGATTTAGCTGACAGTGTTATTGAAGATTTTAGAATTTATAATGAAGAAGAATTAATTAATTTCTTCGATTCTAAATTTTTAAATTGGAATGTTTTTAAATGGATTGGTAATATTGCCAGTTCAGGTAAAAAAATTAGAAATTAGTAAAAAAGGGGAACTATTACTATGGATAATTTAGTTAATTCTATAAAAAAAATATTAGGTATAAATTCTAAACCTAAAAGTGCTAAAATCTTAAAAGACAGACTAACATTAGTTTTAGCGCAGGATAAAGATAACCCTATTGATAACATTGAAATGTTTGAACAAGAAATCATAGAAGTTGTTGAAAAATATATACCTGGCTCTTCTATAAATATTTCAAATGACTTAGATGAAGAAACAGGATTGCAGTTAGTTAGTATCTCTGTTAAAGAGCAAGATTAACAAATAATATGAATTAAAAAAGGGGAAGGGTTTAACCCTTCCCCTTTTTTTATACTTTATACTAAATAAGTATTATTGGTTAAGACCAAGGAAACCTATTTTAGTATCTCCATTATTCCCACCTGTTAATGAGAATGCAGCAGAAGCAGTTGAAGCTGTATCAGCATAAGAGTTTGCCCAAGCAACTGCAGGTTCTGAACTTATAAATTGAGCTCCTGAACCAAATTTAGAATCCATAGTACTCATAGCTACTACTTCCATCATTTTTTTAGTTTCATCAGACCAACCTTCAAAAGTAGATGCTTCTGAACAATCAATTAATACAGCATATCTTGTGCTACTGTGAGAAGGCTTAAGTTTATAAGTACAACCTTGATTTAAACCAAGAGAGTAAAAACCAGTAGCACTTGTAGCTTTTGTTCCAGTTCTAGAATTTAACATACCTTCAGCTATAAAAGGTGAAACATTTTCAACAGTTAAATCATTGTAACCACCTTTTGATTGGTGAGTAGCTTGTGTTCTCCAAGAATCAACTGCTTTCCCCAATGTTTCAATATCAGTTGAAATTGTAGATTGAATAGAAGTTTTTTGAAAACTTCCTAACAACTTACTAAAAACTAATCCAGCTAACACAGCAAGAATAGAGATACCAATAATAATTTCTACCATTGTAAATGCTTTTCTTTCTTTTCTATTTCTAATCATTTTTTTTCCTTTTTTTTGTTATTAGTAATTTTATTATATGTATTTTTTTGATTTTTTTCTTTTTTTATTTTTATTTTTTAGATATACTTACTTAATACTATAAAAAGGCTATTTTTAAAATGATTAAAACAAATTCTATTCAAAAAAAAATAATTGAAACTGACTTAAGTTCTTTCAAAAAATCTAAGATAGATTTTGGATTATTAAAGTTACATATAAATAAAGAACTAAATAAACAAACTGATTGCTTATTTCTTTTTATTACTGAAGACAATGAGGTAATAGAATTTATTAATTCTAATTTTAATAATCAAGAAAACATTATATTTAATAAATTTAAATGTAATACAAGTAGTAAAGCTAAACAAATTGTAAACGTTGTTGAAGATTCAACAATTAATATAGTAAAAGGGAATAAATTTCATTTTTTTACAAATATTATAAGAGGAGGTTTAAATAAAACTTTAAAAGGAAATACAATTTTTTCTGGAAAAATTAAACCGTTAGGTAAAGTAAAATTTTCAAATGGTATTCTTTTAATTAAATTAGCTTCTATTGGAGGTTCATTAGAAATATCAAAAGACTCAGAAGCTATTATTGACATTGATATTGATTTTGACCAAGGTTTCTCAGGAGATATATTTTTTGAAGGAAATAATATTACAGATGATATTTTAAGATTAGCTGCTAAATACCAAAAAAAATTTAAAAAAATCCACCTATCAAAAGATTCAATAGGACATCAATTAAAGGTTTATTAACATGAGTCAAAAGAAAAATATTCATAAAGAAAAGATAAATTGTTTAAAATGTGAGTATTACAAAGTAACTTGGAACCCTAAAAAACCACATGAATGCAAAGCTTACAATTTTAAATCTAAGTATTTTCCTAATTTAATTCTTCTAAGAGAAACAGGTATTGCTTGTCAATATTTTAAACTGAAATAATAACATGAAAAAAATTTACAGTTTTTGTTTATTTTTATTTATTATTTGCTTTATTTTTATAAAAGGGTTCTCAATACAAGAATTTTCAAATTCTAAATATGATTTTAAAAACATCAATGTTAAATACTCTTTTAAAGAAAAAAAAATAATTATTAATATTAAGAATATTGAATTAAAAAATAATAGTAAATTATATATTTCCAAAAAAGACTTCTTACAAATAAAAAATTCTATTAATTTTTTTAAAAATATTAATTTTTCATTTTTAAAATTAAAGGTAGATAATTTTTTAGATTATTCAATATTACTTTCTGAAAATTATCTTTCTTTTGAAAGTAAATCTTTTTCATTTTCTTTTAATTTATTAAATGAAAATTATAAAATATCAAATTCTAAAAACCATTTAATAATCAAAGGTTCTTTTTTAAATAACTATGAAACTAAAAATTCTATATTTTTTAAAAATCAATTAATATTAAAGAATTTGTTTTCTTCTTTTCAGCAAAAAAAATTAATAATTAAATTTAAAAATGAAAAGGGAAATTTCATAAACCAAAAAAAAATTGTAAATCTTTTTAGAAATTATAAATTTGCAAAACATCTTTATTTTGAAAAATTAAGTATTCATTCAGGTTTTTTTAAAATTAACCTAGCCAATTTATCTTTTGAAGAAATTAAAATTAAAGCAAAAGCTTTTACAAATAAAATACCTATAAATGAACATACTACTTTTAATTCAAAGTCAATAGATATTAAAATTATCAATAATAATATATACTTTTCTTCAATAGAACCTAATATTAATGGAATAAAAATAAAAAATATAAAAGCTACTTTGTTTAATTTTTTTAAAGACAATATTTATTTAGAATATTCTTTTGATACTTATTCCTTAATTAATAAAAAAATTAAAAATATTTTAAAGAGTTTCGATTTTGATTTAGGGAATTTTTTACAACTTTCAGGTAACTTAAATTCTAACATATCTGGAACTTTTAACTTTAAAACAGAAGAATCTTTTATAAATTATTATTTTAATTCTGATTTAGCCACTTTTTTATTAGGAAATGAAAAAGTTGAAGTAAAATCTATATCTGGAACTTTTAATAAAACTGAAGCTTCTTTCAATAATTTTCATTTAAAAATATCAGATATTTTTGAAGGAGATATTAAAAAATTAAAATTAAATTTAAAAAGTTACAAAGGTAACTCTAATATTTTTATTAAAAAATTAAATATATCAAATAAAAAAATACTTATTGAAAAATTAGAAACTCCTATTGACATTCTATTTGAAAAGGGGTTAATCATCTCTTTTCCTACTCTTAAATTAAATTTAAAAAGTAAGAATGGAATTAATTATATCAGCATCAAAGATGGAACTCCTTTACATAAATATTCTATTTTTAAAAATTTACACATTGAAAAATCTTCTGCTTCTATAAAAACAAAAGATTTTAAAAATTTTAAATCCTCTGGTTTTTTTAATAGAAGTAATAATGAAATTAACAAAATACCTTTTTATTTAATTTCCAACAAAGATAATATGAACTTTACTTTAAATAAAAATATAAAATTAAATGTTGATTTTAAAGAAGATACTTACTTTTTTACTTCTAGTGCATTTAATTCTAAATTTTTTAATAAATTTTTTAATAAAGATTATTTCAAAAAAATATCTAGTACTTTTGAAGGTTCTTTAAGCGATGAAGAATTTAAAGGAATTTTTTCTTTTAATAATTTAATAACTACAAATAATGTCCCCATTCAAGTTATAGAATTAATAGATAATTTAACTTCTTTATTTACTTTACAATATAATTATGAAAGGGAAATTAATGGCATAATATCTTTTTCTCTTATAAATGAAGAATTGAATTTAATTTTAAGTATTTCAACTCCAACTTTTGACTTACAAGGCTCTATTAAGATAAATTTAGATAACAATAAACTTTTAGGCAATTTAAATTTATCTTATTTAAAGCAGTCTTCTACTATTTTAAAGAATATCCCAGTAGTTAATAACATATTAACTGGAAAAGATCTTCAAATTAATACTAATATTAAGTTAACTGGTACTTTAAATGATTATAATATAGAAAGCTCTATAATTAATGATGCTATGACCTTACCTTTTAATATGATTAAAAGAGTTTTATCTTTGGAGAGTTTAATTGAATAATAAAAAAAATACTAAATTTCAAGATTATGTTTTTAAATATAAAGCTATTTTTTCAACAGAAGATTTAATAAGGCTTTTTAATTTTATTGCTCTGTTAATAGATAGTAGTAAGACTAATAAAAACAAAAATATAGAAAAAGCTTTATTTGTTATTTTCTTTTTTTCAAAAGAATTTAATTCTTTGCACAGCTATTTAAGTAGAAAAATCAATAAAGAAGAACTTTTTTATCTAACGATAAAAATTTTTATATTAGAATACCTAGATAAAAAAATTTTTATTAAAGACAAAATTAAAGCTCTTGAAAAAGGAAACAATAATAAATATATTACTGATTTAATAAAAATAAACAATCAATCAATTTATAAAGAAGTGATTTCTATTGAAGAATTGAATTTTATTTATGATTTAAAAAATAAAAAAAAATTTAAAACTTTCTTTGATAATGATTCAAATAATGACAATGAAATATTTTCTTTTGATTTTATTTCTGAGATTATAAATTTAGACTTTTCTTTTTATTGGGAATATTGGAGTAATATAAGTGAAAATAAAAAGAATTTAATTAATTTATTTCAAGAAAAAAAATTGATTTTCATAACTAACAATGAATATGATGGTTCAATCTTTTTTAAAGAAGACTTAGTTTACATCATTTTAAAAAACATTAATGTACAAGAGTTTAGTTCAGTCAAACTCAATTATGTTTCTGGAAACGATTTATTAAAGTACTATAAATCGTTTTCAAATATGCAAAAACATTTACTTCTTCTACAATCAGAAGCAAAGTCTGTTTTATCAAACCTTTCTAACTTAAACCCTCATTTTTTAATAAAACCTACTTTTGAAGATAATAATGCTATTATTAAATTATCCCCTGAAAAACTTTTAGTATCTCCTTTTATTTTTATTTCAACTAATAAAAAATTGATTTTAAACATTTCAGGAACTCAAAAATACTTAAATTCTTCAAGTATTGATGTTTTTAATATTAACTTTAAAAAATTAGAAAATTTTTATAAAGAAATTGAATTTTTAGAAGAAATTGAGGAATTTTTGAAAAAAATATAATCCGTCTCAGAATAGTTTAAGGTTAGTTTTTTTATACTTATTCATATCTAATTTAAGAAGGGTCTTACATTGTTAAAGCATTATTCCATTATTGATTCCGTAACAGAAGAATTTTTATCTAAAAAATCTAATAAGAAAATAATAGAGCTTTCTAAAATAATTGATAAATTGAATATTTTAGAAAAAGATATTAACTTTGAGTCTTTGAAAGATGAATTATTAGTTTATGATTTGTTTTTAAAATTTAATAATAATAAATATATCATTATTAATTTAAATGATTTATATAATCAAAATAAAATAAAAAAAATAAAAGAAAAAAAATGAAATTAAAAATTTTTCTTTTTTCATTTTTTTTATTTAGTTTCATTTTAGGAGCTGATAATGTTTTAAACATTGATATTGGTGGAATTGCAGATACTAATAGTAAATTAGTAGGTAGTTTAAATATTTTAATTTTATTTACATTATTAACTCTTGCCCCTAGTTTAATATTTATGATGACAGCTTTTACTAGAATTGTTATAGTTATGTCTATATTTAAACAAGCAATTGGTGCTCAACAAATACTTGTTAGTAATATTTTAATTAGTTTAGCTATTATACTTACTTTTTTTGTTATGAAACCAGTTTTTACAGAAGCTTATAATAATGGTATTAACCCTTACATTGAAGAAAAAATTGATTATAAAGAAGCTCTTGAAAAAGGAACTCTGCCTTTTAAAAAATTTATGATGAAAAACACAAGAGAAGAGGATTTGGCTTTATTTCTTAGAATAGCTAAAGAGAAGAATCCAAAAAATGAAACAGAAGTATCAATTTCAACTCTAATACCTGCTTTCATGCTTTCTGAAATAAAAACAGCTTTTGAAATTGGTATAATGCTTTATATTCCAATGGTTGTTATTGACTTAGCTGTTTCTAGTGTTTTAATGTCATTAGGTCTTATGATGCTCCCACCTACTATGATTTCAATGCCTATAAAAATAGCTTTTATTATTTTAATTGATGGTTTCTCTTTGTTATTAGGAAACTTAGCTGAATCTTTTACTGTTTGGTAAGTAGGCTTTTATGAATATAAGTGATATTGTATTCTCTTCATACCCAGTAGTTTTTTTATTGGCTCTTATGAGAGTTTCCATTATTTTTTCTATGCTACCTGTATTTAGCAGTTCAGTAGTTCAAAGTAAAATAAAAGCTTTATTTATATTTTGGTTGACTGTTATGAGTACACCTGTTTTGTACCTATCATTTCAAAAACAAGGAATTCTTGATAGTTTTATCAATATAGATGGAAATATGCTCATTACAATGATTCTTTCTGAGTTATTTTTGAGCTTAATCATAGCTACTGCTATAAATATTTCTTACTATTCTTATAAAATAATCGGAGAGCTTATATCTTTTCCTCTTGGACTTTCTATGGCTTCTATGTATGACCCAGCAACTGGTCAAAATGAGATGATTATAAGTAGAATTCTTTGGTTATGTGCTTTATTTATATTTTTTGATTCAGGTCTTTATCAAATTTTAATTATTGGCTATTTTAAATCTTTTGAAATCATACCAGTAGGAGTAAATATACTATCAAACTTATCTATTTCAGAGATAACTATTAAATTATTTGAAATACTTAATGATACTTACAAATTTGTTTTGGTTGTATCACTTCCTTTCTTTTTAATTACTATATCTTCTGATATGTTTTTTGGATTTATGACTAAGTCAGCTCCTACTTTTAATATTTTCTCTCTTGGTTTTCAAGTTAAATTCTTTACTGTTTCTGCCTTTTTTTATTATTCAGCAGAAAACTTTGTGTCTGAATATACTTATTTAATATTAAATATATATTAATATTTATATTCTTTTATTATTACAGGAAGTTTTTGAAATTGAGGTAATGATAAAATACTTTGATTAATATTTATTGATAATTTTGGAGTTACTACAGCATTTAAATCTTTTTGATTTATTTTCTTAGAGTAATTATTAAACAAAAGTTTAAGTTTTTCTAACTTTACTTTTGATTTATTTTCTTTACTTATTTCTTTATAAAAAAGTTCTGTATTAAAAAGAATATTCTTTACTATATTTTCAGAAGTAGAAGGAATACCTAAAGGCTCTCCTAAAGTTGTTATAACAATATTAAAATGATATTGTTTTAAATCTTCTTCTGATATTGTTTCAATTGCCTTTTTAGATTTTTTACAAGAAGGGTCAACTAAAATATATATATTTTCCTTTTCTTTATTTCCAATTTTAACAAACATTTCATCTTTTAAAGATTTAAAACCTAAAAGATTACTTTCATACTCTATTAATTTATGTAATTCTTTATATGGATTGTTTTTTTTACCAGTAAATGTAACAGGATCTATAAAAGGAATAAAATTACCAGTTTTACTAACATATATTAATTTTACATTATGCAAATTATTAATATACATTTTATAAATATCTCCAAACTCAGAAGAGTATTTAGTTTTTACTATTTTTATACCCATGTTTTTCCCAAGCAAAGCCTCAGCATTTTTTAAAACCATTTTTTCTTGAAAAGAAGAATTACTTGATAAGGCCAGACTTAAAGAGAACACCAAAATTATTATTTTTTTCACTTTTATTCCTTTATTAAATTTTTATTTTCTATAATTAAATTATATATACTTTTTTTACTTTCTTTTTTTATTTTATTTACTTTTAATTTTAAATATTTATTAAAAGTATAATTTTTCTTTTTTAATGCTGCTCTAATCTCTCTTAATTTATTATTTTTATACATAAAAACTAAATTACTAAACGTAAGTTTATCTTTTATAAGCTCTTTAAATTTTAATTTATCAGAAGAAATTACTTTATTTAAAAACGTGAAGTCATCTGTAATGAAATAATTACTTCTTTCAATTTCATTAAATAAAGCATTAGCCTTTAAAAATTCTCTATTTATAGTATAGTAAATAGCTCTGTTTCTTAAATAGTTAATATTTGAAAAATTTTCATAACCAACATCTTTTATTTTACCTTCATATGAAGCTAAAAAACTTAAAAATATATATTTTTCTGAAACCCAAGTTTTATATTTTAAACTTCTTTCTATTATTTTTTCTATTTTTTCATAATCTTTTGTTGTTTTAGCTAATGAATCTTGAATACTTGATTCAAACGTTCTATTTGTCTTTTCTGTTTTCCAAGCTTTCATTAAAATATTAACTAATTCTATCTCAGGTTCTTTTTTAATATTATCAATTTCTTCTTTTTTTATTACTTTATTTATTATTGACATATATTTTTTATAATTTTTATTTTTCACTTTATTTACTAATATTCTTTTAACATCTTCTTTTTGTAAGAATATATTTTTTATTTTTTCATAAAAGTATCTTTCTTTTGATTTACTTATTAATAAATTTAAATCACTCATTTCATAAGCAGAGATATTTTCTTCCATTTTATTTTTTAATATTAAATAAATTAACCTATATAATGGATTTTTATGATTTTTAATCATAGCTTTTTGAATGTATTTCTTTGCCTCAATGTATTTCTTTGCCTCAATAGCAACTTTAGTTATATTAAATAAAAAACTTTCATTATTTAATTCTGGATATTTTAAATGATATTCTTTTAAATAATCAAACAGAACATATGTTTTTCTGATTTCTTTTTTATCTTCTGTTTTTAAAATTTGATAGATTGATTTAGTTACTCTATTAGTATTATCTGGTAAATAAGGAATATTAGATAACAACATATTAAAATAATAAAAGTTTGAAACATTTTTTAAAGAATTTAATTCGTTTTTTAAATGTTCTTTTTCTAGCAATCCTTTTTTTAAACTAACACCCATTTCTATTTTTTTCAATTCTCTTTTTGAGTCTTTATACTTTATTAAATATTTTAAGCTTTTTATTGCCTCAGCATATCTTTTTGAGTTAACTGATCTTTTTAAATTTAAACTTAAAAATTCAAAAGAATGAGGATATGAAAAATTAATATCTATTTTTTTTATTATTCTAGTCAAAGCTTGATTTTTTTTTGAATCATTATCATTTATACTATAAATAAAAAACTCTATAGCTTTTGAATACTTTTGTCTTTTAAACCATTCTTCTTCTACATACTCTTCTAATTTTTTATAATTCTTTAATAAAAAATAAGTTTTAAAAGAAATCTCAGACAGCCCTTGAGAAAATACTTCATTTATTTCTATGATTTTATCAAGATATTCTTTTTCTCCTGTCAAAGAATAAAGCTGATAATATTTTTTTTGAAGATATTTCACTTGTTCTTCTGATTGATAATTTTCATTTCTTAAAGCTTGGTCTTTTATTCTTTTTATTAAATTTTCTTTTAAAGAAAAATCTTTTTCTTTATTTAATAATTTGATTTGATAGCTTATTTCTTGTTCTTCTATATCATTTTTATTTTCTTTACTTAAATCTTCTCTTAATTTTATTTCTTCAATTTTTTGCTTTACTTTACCTATCTCATTATTTTTTAATAATTTTTCTACTGTTTTTATTTCTTCTTTCACTTTGATTTTAGTAACAATTTCAAATTCAGGTCTAAGATATTCAACTGATAATACATAGCTTAAAAGGGATAACATTAATAAAGTTGATTTTAAATAAGTTTTCATTAGAATACGTTTTTAACTCTCTTTTGTAATTTCTCAACAAACATAGAACTTTTCTTAAGCTCTAATTCTAAAACACTATTTTTATTTCTCAATTCACCCATTGCTAATTTTGCATTAGCTAATTCAATTTTTAAGAAATCTAATTTATCAAGAGACCTTTCAGTTTCTATATCATATATATCAACTATATCTAATAATTCAGATATCCTTTTTGAATTTACTTCTTCCTGCACTTTAGCTTCTTTGTAAAGAGCTTTAAAAAATAAATATTTAGTATATACAAAAAATAACAAACTTATTGAAGCTATTATTAAAGCTATTAATATAAAATTTAGCATTTTTTTCCTTTTTTCTTTTAAATTATTGTATCTAAAAAACTTTTAAAAAACTAGTTAGTTATTTTATTTTAAGTTTTTTATGATATCATTGCATAAAATAATAATTCAAAAGGATTTATAATGAATTTTATAAATAATATTTTCAATACTAATAAAAGAAATATTAATAAATACAAAAAGAGAGTTAGTGAGATAAATAAACTTATAGAGCAAAATAAAGGGTTTTCTGATGAAGAAATACTTTCTATTTTTAATACTTCTGATACAGAAGAAAAAAGATTAGCTCTTTCTTGCATAATGTCAAAAAGAAAATTAGGATTAGAGCCTTTTGATGTTCAAAAAATAGGAACCTTAGCTTTACTTGATGGTAAAATTTCAGAAATGAAAACAGGAGAAGGTAAATCATTAGTAGCAGCATTAGCAGCTACATGTTGTTTAGAAAAATCTGTTTTTATTGTTACTACTAATGACTATTTAGCCAAAAGAGATGCTATTGAAATGAAACCACTTTTTGATTCTTTGCAAGTTTCTTGCTCTTCATTACAGGAAGGAGAACCACAAGAAAATAAAAAAGATATATACAATAACAAAATAGTTTATGGGACTAATTCTGTATTTGCTTTTGATTTTCTTTACTCTCATATGGTTTATTCTATTGAAGATAAAATACAACCAGAACAAAACTTTGCTATAGTTGATGAGTGTGATTCTGTATTAATTGATGAAGCTAAAACTCCTTTAATTATCTCAGGAGAAAACAGTATAGAAGAAAACTTTTATCAAAAAACTTTTGATATTTGTAAAAAATTAATTACAGAAGAAGATTTTGAAATAAATTTAAAACAAAAATCAGCTTTATTTACAGAAGAAGGCTATGAAAAACTAGAATCTTTTTATGATAAAAAGAAAGGAGAGCTCTTTACACAAGAAAATTCACATATATTAAATCAATGTAACCAAAACATTATAGCTTTACATATATACAATAAAGAAGTGGACTATATTGTTGAGAATAATGAAGTTAAAATAATAGATGAGTTTTCTGGAAGAATACAAGAAGGAAGAAGATTTGGAAATGGTCTTCATCAATCATTAGAAGTTAAAGAAGGAATTGAACCAAATGCTGAATCAAGCACTATTGCTGAAACTTCTTACCAAAGTTATTTTGGTTTATTTAATAGACTTTCTGGTATGAGTGGAACAGCACAATCAGAGGCAACTGAGTTTTTTGAGATTTATGGACTTGATACTATAACTATTCCTACTAATAAGCCTGTTATTAGAAATGATATTGAAGATAAAATTTTCCCAGATGAAAAGTCAAAATTAAAATATCTAATCAATTTTGTACTTGAAGAGCAAGAAAAAAATAAAACTCCTTTTTTAATTGGAACTATTTCTGTTGAACAATCTATTTTAATTGAAAAAGCCTTTAAAGATTTAGGAATAGATAGAGTAGAAGTTTTAAATGCTAAAAATCATTTTAAAGAATCTGAAATCATTGCTAATGCTGGACAACCAAACTCTATTACTATATCTACTAATATGGCTGGTAGAGGAGTAGATATTAAAATAAACCCAGATGTTAAAAAACATGGTTTATTTGTCATAGGATTTGAAAGATATCAAAATAGAAGAATTGACAATCAATTAATTGGAAGGTCAGGAAGACAAGGAGACCCTGGCTCTTCTATTTATTTACTTTCCTTAGAAGATAATATTTTAAGAATTTCAGATGATGATAAAGAAAGTAAAGTTATGAACTATTTAAAAAAAACTTTACAAGGGGAAGAAGAAGGTATAAGCTTTGCAATGTTTTCAAATACTGTTCATAAAAGACAAAAAACTTTACAGGAAATGTTTTTCCAACAAAGAAAGGAAATTTGGGAATTTGATAAAATATCTGAAAGTCATAGAAATTATTTTTATAGAACAAGAGATGCTCTTCTTACTTTAGAACTAGAAGAATTTAGAATTAAAAACTCTGAATATGTAAATATGATTATAGAAGACTTTCATTCTAATATAAATTTAATTAATGGACTTTCTTATTCAGAAGAAGAGTATAAAAAAATAATAAAAGAAACAAAAGATTTCTTATTCTCATTTATTTCTAACAAAGATGATTTTACTTTATTAGAAAATGAATTAGAAAATATTAGTAATGGGCAAGATTTTTTCAATCATATCTATAAATTTACTTTTAATTCATTAAACTTTTTCTTTAAAGATAAAAAAACTTTTAACACATTATTAGAGACTTACAATATTAAAATGATTTTCCTTCATGAATTAGATGAAGGTTGGCATAGTTTCTTAAAAGAAGCTGACCATATAAAAGAGGGGATACATTTAAGAGCATATGTTCAAAAAGACCCAAAAGCTGAATATACAAAAGAAAGTACTATCTTATTAGAAAATCTATTTAAAATAGCTAAAAAAAATTATATAAGAGTTCTTTTAAATTTAATATCTTCTGTAGATGAAAATGAAAATGAATTAAAAGAAGAAGCTAACTTAGATACTAAAAAATTTATAGATAATTTACATAAAATTTTAGAATCTAATATGAAAATAGATGGCTTTGCCAAAATATTTTCAAGCTTACAAGAATGGCTTCCTACTATACATTCATTAGAACATACTGTATTTACATCAAATATTAGGTCATTAGATAACATTTCAAAAAATATACAAAACCAAATAATTGATTTTTGTGAAGCAAATAAATACGATGAAGCAATTAATTTATTAGCTTATAATTTAAAAGATATCTTGAATAATAAATTAAAAGAATCTTCAGAAGGGAAAGATATTGATAATAGATTAATTTTAAATAAGATATATAGTGATTCTGGACATACTGTAATCCAAACTCTTTCTAAACAAATTGAAAAATTAGATTTCAATCAGATTATTAAAGTTTTTAATTTTAATACTTCTGCTTTATTTATCAGTAATATAAACAGAATAAATTTTAAAGAAACTTCAAAAGAAGAACAAGAAATAAAAGAAAAACTTGTAAAAAATGTTGTATCTTCAATCAAAGCTCAATTAACTTATGATAATAAATTGCCTTCTCCTTTTGATTCTTTAACTGATAAATTATCTAGTAATATTTTTCTTAATTATCATAAAAATAAAAATACAGAAATTTTAAAAGTTCTTAAAAGCGATTTAGGAATTGAAAAAATCAGCTCTTTTGAAGTACTTAAAAAAGAAATTAAAAAAGTATTTTTAAATTCTTTTGAAGATAAAATTAAAAATTATGATAGTAAACTAACTAATCAAGAAATAAAAGAACTTATCAATAAAATACTTATTACAAATTATTCTATTATTAATTTAAAATATATGGAAGCTCAACTTGACTTTTATTTAGAAAAACAACCTACTATTGATTCAAAAGAACTAGTTTCTTTAATAATTGACATGGCTTCTGAAAATGCTTTGAAAATTTTTCAAGATATGTCAAAAGAGGAACTTTCAGAAACAATATCTTCTCTAGAAGTATATCAGAAAGACATTTCTTCTTTTATAAACAGTTAAATAAAATAAATAGGAAATTAATATGAATATTTTTAAAAAAATAACTCTTACTCTTATCTTTGGGATAATATTTTACTCTTATGGTTTTAAACCTTTTAAAATTGAAAATGAAGTAGGTATAGTTTTACCTACTTATTATTCTTTTTACAGTTTCCCAAGCATATTATTAAAAAATAACAATAACAATTATAGAATTAAGATAAATGATTTTAATCAGAAGGATTCTGTTTTGTTAAAATCTAATAATAGTTACTTTATTGGAAATATATTAGTAGAAGGACCAAATCATATTTTTGTCCATAAGCAAAAATTATTTTCATTTAACAAAATTGCTTCACAAGAACAAAGAAAAATTATTTTAAATGAAAAATTTACTCTTTACTCTATGAAAAATTCAATAAAAATTCCTAAATCTTTTAATGGAAAAACTTTTGAGCTTAAAAAAAATCACATTTTAGTTATTTCAAATGATTTAAAGAAGTTATTTCTAATTGATAAAAATAAGATAGAAGGAAAGGTTTTAATTTCAAAACCTTTCTAATTATCAAAACTTTTTAATAATTCCCTTACTTCTTTTATTTTGCCTTCTTGACTTATTTTAGAAAAAAGAACTCTTAAATTATCAAATTGATTATCTTTATTTTTATCTCTTTTTTCTTTCAAATCTTCAATTATTGCTAATTTCCTTTTTTTATTTTCTTCTGATAAATCTTTTAATAAATAATTATTTAAAAAACCTTCCACTTCAAAATCTTCAATCATACCAAATTCTTTTTTTAAATTATTTATATCTTTATATTTAATTAAGAAATCTTTTCCAAATAAAATAGCATATATTACTAATGCTAATTTATTTTCTTCTGAAAATTTTCTGATTACATTTAATAAGTTTTTCTCTTCTTTATTTGTTGTTGCTATGGCATAATCCAAATCATTCACTACTAATGATATGAAAGCTGATTCTTTAGACTTTAAGAAGAATTCTCTACTTCTATTTAAAGAAATTCTAGTTGATATTTTTTCAGATAAATCTAATCTATCCATACAATCTTTCTTAGCATGATTCCCCAATAAAAAAATCCATCCTGAGTTAGCCATTAAACCTGAAAAAAGTCCCATTTTTTCTTCAGGAGCTTCCCCTGGCACTTTAACAAAATCACTTATATTTTGACTTAATAAAAATACAGAAGCTCCATGCTTTCTTGCTGTCCTATAAAGATATGCTATTGATTTTAATCCTGATATATTTTTACTATTAAGAACAACATGGGCTTCATCTATTAGTAATAATTTTTTTGAAAAAGCATATTGAGGACTTGTCATTACTGCAAAAAAGTTTAAAACAAGAGAAGATAATATCAAGGAAGATAAATCTTCATTCTGAATCTCTCCAAAGTCAATATTAATTAAAGTACTTTTTAAATCCAGATTTGGCTTCCCATTAAATAATTTTCCTGACTTCAAAGGGTCTATATATTCCGTTAATTTAGAAGTGAAAAAATATATCTGCTTAGTACTTTCTGGGTCTGCCTTTATTAAAACTTGTTCAAGCCTTGTTTTAAATTTATCTATTTTCATATAATTTACTGAATCATCCTCTCCTGTCAAATTAGATTCTGAAATAATTAAATCTAAAATAACCTGTTCTACATACTTAACTACAAAAACTTGCCAAGATTGACTTTCTTTCTTTACTTCCAACATCTCCAACATAATATTATTAAATAATTCTAATAATTCTTGTGGAGCAGAAGTTTTAAACTCAAATGAAATTATCTCGCCATTTTCATCTCTTTTTACTTCATCTCCAATTTTTAATTCAATTGAAGATATTACTTCCTCTATTTGTTCTAGAAGCATTTCATTGAAATCAGATTTTTCCTTAGTTTTTTGAGTTTCATAATCATATAAAAATTTTTCAAGAGCTATTAATTTGGCAAAGTAATTGTCATACACATATGGATTAATACAATTATCTTTTGAGGCTCTTTTTATTTCAATATTGTTACCATCCATAACATCTGTGAAATTTACATAAGAACCACCCCTATCTAGTATCCAACATAAGTTTTTAGGGTCAGAAGCTATAAAGCCACTAATTAAGTTTACTGCTGTAAATGACTTACCAGAACCAGAAGGAGCTATTATTAGACCATTAAACATATCTGGACCCTCAAATAAATTCAATGATTGTATTTTATCTCTTGTTTCTATATATATATGACAATTATCAAGCTTAGCTAATTCTATATCAGTTTTGTCTTCTAAGCCTGAAAAATATCTATCTCCATAATCAAAGTTTAAAAATTGAGAAACTTCTTTAATTTCTAAAGTATGAGCTTTTTCTTTAACACTAGCAAAGTTTTCTTTTATAATAGGAGAACTTAATATAGACACTTGTATATCTTCTGGAATTAATTGAAAATTTAAATCATGTATTGTAAAACTTTGCCTTAATTTATCTTCAATTCCTTTTATTTCAAAGTTAGAACTTATTTCAAATCCATACCTAACATTACAAAAAAAACCACCATCATCTATTATTTCAACCATATCTTTGTTTGATTGATATTTTTTAATAGCTATATCTTTATTATATAACATATTTCTTAGAGAAGGCATTTGAGGAGAAGATAGTAAACCTAATAAAATATTTTCCATATTTATATTATTAATTAAATCTTTATTTGATTTTTTTAAAACTTCAAGATAAGTATGAAAACTATTAATACCAGCTCCCTTTAATTCATTTTGAACAATAGTTTCCACATTTTCATTTAATGAAGGTGGAAGGCTTTCAAGCCAGAAACTATAAGTATAATTTTTAACAGAGCTACTTTCTAACTTATAAGGAGAAATAAAAGATATCAATTCTTCTTCTATATCTCCATCTTTTTTTATTACTTTTAAATAATTTATAGAAGAAGAATTGATATCTTTTATTTCTTCTCCTTTTTTATCTTTAAATAATATTTCTTCTCCATAATTAATTTTAATTCTCTTTTCACCATACTGATTTTTAATTTGTATTTGATTACTATCTATAATTAATACTTCTGGAACTTCTGTATTTACTGTCTCATAAACTGTTATTTGAAAAACATCCTCTCTTTGTTTTTTTCTTTCAACATTATAAAATAAATCATGAAAAGAATTGTTTTCTAATCCCATTCTTATATCTGTTTTGTTTAAACTAGAAAGAATTTCTAAAAAATTATCAGAATTCCAAGATTGATAAATTTCTTTATCATATAAAACTCCTTTCATTGACTGCTCATGCCTTAGATATAAAATCTCTAAAACAGATTTGATTTCCTCTCTTTTTTCATAAGTCAAACCTTCAAACAAATCATATAATACTTGCTTACTTTTCAATACCTGTTTAAAATCTTCTTTAGCTAAAAATGTTTGAACTATTAAATAATTTGTTTTTTTTACTTTTTCTTTTTGAATTAATTCTTCTTGTTGATATTTCAATATTATTTTTTCAAAATATGACTTATTAACTTTTTCTTTTAATAATTCTTTGTAAGTATCTTTTTCTTTTTCTAATTGATACTTTTGCAAAGGAGATAAAGCTTCTGTATTAGTTATAAACTTATATATAGCCCCTCCTCTTGCCTTAGAAGTTAAAGAAGGAGTAATATAAGAAGTCATATTTACTATATTTCTTTCTATAGTTTTCTTATTTTTTTCTTTTTCTTCTTCTTCTATTATATCTGTATTTTTAAAGCTATCTATTGGGAGAATAGTATAAAAATAAATAGAACTTGGCTCTATAACCAATATATTTTGAGAATTATAAAAATAACTTAATATCTTACTCATTTAAACTTCCCTTTTTATTTTTATTATATCATTTTTATAAAAAAAAACTATATAATAAAAATAAAAAGGGAGTAAATATTCAATGACTAATGTTTCTTTGATTTCTAATGATGAAGAGAAAATAAAAATTTTCTATGAAACTTGTTTTGATTTTAACTTACTTGTTTCAAAGATTCATCCTTCATTAGAAGAAAAATATTTTGACACTTATTTTGAAAATTGTGATTATTTGTTTTTAGATGAAAATATTTCTAATGATGATAAGATACTGTCTATGTTTTTAAACGAAGTAAAAACAAAAATTTTTACTAAAAAAATAACTTTTTGCTTTTCTTTTTCTGAAAGACCTGATTATGTAAATACTTTTCATAAAATGGTTAAAAAATTTAATTTACCAATTGAAGAAAAGGCTCTTTTTAAAGAAAAATTTAAAACTTTACTAAAAAACGAAATTGGAGTTCAAACTGTGAGTAGTTATGAAAAATTAATGCTAACAAAATCAAAGGATAAAGAAACAAATTCTTGTTTTGAATTGTCATTTAGAAAGCAAAAGGCTATAGAAGACACAACTATGAATGGAGTTGATGTAATATTTGGCTCTCTAGGAACAATAAATTTGACAAAAGAAATTATTGAAGATGTTTTTCTTACAAAAGAAAAACTATCTTCCCCTATTTTCATTATTCTTCATTTTTCAAATATACATTCTATTTTTGAAAAATTTTATCAAAAAATCAATACAGCATCCAAAGAAAACGCAGTATTATTAGGGAAAGGAGTTTTAAAAACTCCTTTAGAAAATAAAATATATCTTTTACAACCATCTTATACTTTTAATATTAAAGATCAAAATATAATAGTTGAAGAAAAAAAAGAAAAAAGTACTTGGGAACCATCTTGTGATATGACTATGGGAACTTTAACAGCTTATTTTAATTTAAGTAAATTAAATTTCTATGTTCTTGGTGGAATTGGAGAAGATTCTTTAAAGACTTCTATCTTTTTAAATTCTAGATTCACTACTACTTATCTATTAAAAGATTTATTTTGTGATGCTGCAACTGATATATGTGAAAAAATAAAATTTAACATTGATAAGTATAATGAAGTAAATAAATATGAACTTATTCAATTATTAAGGAGAAAAACTATATGATTTCATATCAAAAAAACAACTTAGTCTCAATTATTGGTGGACAAGATGTAATAAATACACAAATGTATTCTAAATTAAATATTTTAACAAAAGAATTTTTAGATGAAGAACTTTTAGTTTTTGATAAAAAAGTTCTTCTTCTTAAATTTATATCTAAAGCTTTGAATAAGGCAGGAATCCCAAATCCTGTAAATTTAAATAAATTAATAACTTTATATTCTTCTCCTAATTCTGAACTTGAATATTTAAATTATTCTTCTTTATTTGATTTTGTCAATACATTACAAAAAATAATAGAAAAAAACTCTTCTACTTTTTTCATATTATTTTTAAGCAAAGCAATTCTTGAACAAAAAAGAGCTTTTTATATAAATAACTTTTCTTCTCCAGCAGAAATAATGTTTACTCTTTCTTATAATGATAGCAACAGTTCTAAAAAATCAAAATTACTATATGAATCTTTGAAAAATAAAAATGAAATAATTTTGGAAGTTTCAAAGTCTCTTTTTGAGGAAATGAATTTTGTTGATAAAAATGAAATAAATTCTCTTTTAAAAAAAGAAGGTTTAGATGAAGATGAAGATATTTTAAATAAATTTATATTTTTAACTAAAAATATAAGCAGTATTAGTAGCCATTTCGATAGAACTTTAATTACTTTTATTACTGAACTTTTAAAAGAAATTAAAAAAATAGATATAATTTTATCTTCTTTTTTAATAAAAGAAACGAAATTTGAAAAATTCTTTTCTTTTCTAAACAATAAAAAAATTAAAAATGAAATCATAAAAATTTCAAAAGAAGATTCTTTAAAAGGCGGAATTATAAGTATAAAGACAGACTATGATACTTGTAAAAAATCTTCAATTATTGAGAAAACTTATTCTTTAAACAATGAAAACTTCAATCAAGAAAACATAAAAAAATATGGCTCTTTAACCAATAAAGAGTTAAATGAATTCAATTTTTATTCTGACCCTATTTCATATGATAATAAACTTTTTTATAATATAGCTTTTGAACAAATTAAAAATTTCTTTAAAAAATCTAGGTTAAGATATTTATCATCTATGATTATTGAACAAGATAAAGATTTTTATTTAGCTGAATTAAAAGAAGCTTCTTCTAGAGACTTTGATTCTATTACTAATTCATTAGAACATATGAAAAAATCTAATGGAGAGATATCTTTTGAAGCAATTGAAAAAACTTTTGAAGTAAATTATGTTATCAATGGAAATCCAAACAACACCAAAGAAATCTTTGCTATAATGAACAAATCATTAAATGCTTTTAGTGAATTTGATGACGAAGATGATGACGAAGATGGAGTAGTAGGTTCTATTGAAGATTTAGAAGGTCAATTATCTGGTGAACAATTTAAAACTAAATCAGCTACTAAATCAGCTACTAAATCAGCTACTAAATCAAAATAAGGATATAATTATGAATAACAATAAAATATTAATTATAGATGATTCAAAGACTATTAGACAATTATTTAAAAAATTACTAACAGATTTTTTTTCCAATATTTTTGAAAGTCCAGATAGTTTTTTATTTGCTACTAATGGAAAAGAAGGACTTGAATTACTTGAAGAAAATTCTTCTGAAATACTACTTGTAATAACTGATGTATTTATGCCAAAAGTTGGGGGAAAGGAATTTGTTATCAAAGCAATTGAAAATCACCCTAATTTAAAAATAATAGCCGCTTCTGACAAAGCTTCAAAAGAAGAAGTAATTGATTTACTTAAATTTGGAGCTATTGATTTTATAGATAAAAAGAGCTTTAATAAAAAAATAATAGTTGAAAAAATCAAAGAACCTTTAAAAGAAATATTTTTAAGAAAGGCTTCTATTTCTAAAATAGAAGAAGATACTAATAGAGTTTCAAACCAGAAAAAATCTTGTTACAATGAAGTTTTTGATTTTTTAGAAAAAGAACTTCAAGAAAACCACTCTAATAATGAGTATCAAAAACTTATAATCTTAAAAAATAAATTCTTTACGATTTGTACTTAATCTTTTTTATTAAAAATTAAGTTTATTTATAGTAAACTCATGAAAATTAACATAATGGAGAATCATGAGTTTAGCAATCATTCAAAAAATTGAAAAATTAAGCAGATTACAACAAAACTTATACTTTGAAGCTAAAATTGCAATTGAAGAAGAAGACTGCTTAAAAGTAATAACTTCAAATAAAATCAAACAGAATTCTCTACTTAAATTTAAAAAATCTATCCATATAAAAACTCAAACTGATTTAAAAAACAAAATAGAAAATGGTTTTTCTTTTGAATTACCTCCTTTAAAAGAATCTTTTTTTGATAGAGGTACAAATGGAGAATGGATTCTTTCATTACCTTTTGTTGAAGTTAAAAACAAACTTGTAAATTTACAAGCTCTTGAACTATATTTAAAAGGAATCAAAGGAATTGGAGATAAAAGTGTTTTACTTATAAAAAAAACTATTGACAGTATTAAGAAAAAAGGAATCATTAATTCAGAAGACACTATTGAATGGCTAGAAGAAGTTTTAATTGAAGATGACCATCCTTATCAAATTGAATTATCTACACCTTTGTCTAAATCTTTATTTAATAAACTTCAATCTGGTATAAAAAGTAAATACAAAGAGCATGAAAAAACAATATCTATGTCTTCATTAGCACATAATGAGGAAAGGTTATTTTTAGACAATGGCTTTAAAATATCTTTTATAAAAAATCTTAAAGAAAAAATTTATGACTTTTTGGAATTAGGAAATTCTCCTTTTGATTTTTTATTATTTCTTAAACTACATCCTTACACTTTACTAAAATACAATAATGATTTAGTTAAGTTGAGCTTTCATAAATTGCTTGAAGTTTTTAATAAATTATTTAAAGATATTGCTTTAAAAGAGGCAGAATACAATTCCAATTTCATTTTGCTAAATACTTTTATAATTCATACTTTATTTAAAGAAGAGAGTAAAGGAAATACTTATATTACTTTTGAAAATTTAATTAGCAAAATTAAAAAATACAATGAATCTCTTTGCTTTGAAGAGAAGTTTGGAATTGATTTAGAATATCCATTACATATATCATTGGATGAAATAAATCCTATTGAAACTATTAAATTAGCTACAAAGCCTGAAAAAGAAACTATTGTATCTTATTCTATAAAAGATGGCTCTTTATATAATGAACCAGATACTTCTTACATTGTATTAGATTATAATTATTTAGAAGAACTTGGTATAAGATATTCTCTAGAAGAACTTAAAAAAAAGGAGTCTCTTTTTAAAGACTTTCCTAACTCTAAAATTCAAGAAGACATTAAAAAATTAGAAGAACAGAAAAAATTCTCTTTAGAAAGCAATCAATTACAAGCAGTAGTTAATTCCATCTTTTCTAACTTTTCTTTAATAGTTGGCGGACCAGGAACTGGAAAAACAACTATCGTTCAGTTTGTTATTGAACTAGCTGAATTATATAATATAAACACTTTATTATGTGCTCCAACTGGAACTGCTGCTAAAAGAATGAGTGAAGTAACAGGAAGAAAAGCAAGTACTATACATAGAGCATTAAAATACAAACCTTTTGGAGGTTTTGAAATAAATGCTTTAAATCCACTTCCAGAGGGGACTTTAGTTATAGTTGATGAATCTAGTATGTTGGACCTACATCTTGGTAAAACTCTATTAGAAGCATGCAGAAAGTCACAAGTGATTTTAGTAGGGGATATCAACCAACTTCCTCCTGTTGGAAGTGGGGAAGTTCTTAAGAACATTCTTCTAAGTAAAAATTTCAAAACTTCACAACTAACTAAAATTTTCAGACAAGCACTAGATAATCCTATTGTTGATTTTTCTTATAAAATAAAAAACAATATAGATATTAAAGAATTTAATAAATTTGTTTATAAAAGAGGAGATATAAATAAAATTAAAAATTGCTTAATTTATTGTCAAGAAGACTATGAGTATCATACTGATATTGAAGAAATAATTCTTAATAAAGTTTCAAATATTATAAAAGAGAATAAAGAAGAGCCTTATCAAATTTTAGTTTCTACTAACAAAGCAAACTTAACTATCAATAAAGTAGCTCAGTCTATATATAATCCAGATGGGAAAACTATTTATATCAATGATTTAAAGCAACATTTAAAAACAGATGATAAAATAATGCAAATTAAAAACAATTATGAATATTCTATATTCAATGGTTCTATTGGTAGAATTATTAATAAGTATGATAATTGGGAAACTTTATTAGCTGACACTAAAAATATAAATAAAGATTTATTAACTGAGTTTAATAATTGGGTTAATTATGTATATTCGAAACCTAAATTGATTAGAAAATATAAAAAAGATTTCTGCCTTATATATTTTAATAATATTGGCTTTAAAGCTATAAGCTTAAAAGAAATTGAAGAAAATATAAAATTAAGTTACAGTATGACAATTCATAAGTCACAGGGACAAGAATTTGACAAAGTAATTATGGCTATAAGCTCTGAAACAATGGGTTCAAGAGAAATTATTTATACAGGAGCCACTAGAGCTAAACAAAATTTAATAACTGTAACTACCCCTACTATTTTAGAAAAAAGTAAAGAGAAAAGTCAAGATTCTCTTCTAAAAAGATTTACTCTTTTAGAAAAGATGATTCTTTTTTTCTAAAATCTAATCATTTAATTTAAAAGAAACTATCTCATTCAATTTTGGCTGAACAAAAGGAGTTAAAAATCTAGTATAACTTTCTGATTTTATTATCCCAAACCCATCTTTAGCTTCTGTTAAAAATTGTTCTTCCTCATCTTTATCTATTCTTTTCTCTTCTTTATTTTCTTTATCTTTTGCATCCACTTTATAACTTGAAGCAAACATTATATTCTTTGCATTTGCTCTTGTATCAGGATCTTCTGTCTTTAAAAAAACTTTAGTATATGTATTTCCTAAAATCTTATTAACAAAATTCATACCATCTTGCCCCTTTGAAAGAGAAGGAATATCTTGAGAAGATAATATTGTTGCTACATTTACAGATCTGGCCTGAGCCAAGATTAGACCTAAAGCATCTTTACAATATTCTACATATGCAGCCAACTCATCTAATACTAATAAGAACATTGGCTCAGCTCTAAGTCTATTTTCATTAAATATAGTATCTTCCTCATCTTTATCTTGCTCCACTTTACTACCAAGAGAAATTGCAATGGCTGCTTTAATAGCTTCTAATAAAAATGCTCCAATAGTATTTGCTGTTTCTGCTGGCATTGTCATTGAAGGAATTATTACATATACAATTTTATTTTCTCTTATTATTGCTCCAAAATCAATATCGTTAACAGGAGCATTTAATATATTGTCATACTGCTTAATTAATGAAATGATTTTATTTAATTGAGTTTGAGAATACCCATGTTGAGTAACTAATTGTTCTGGCTTATTATGAACTAATGGGTCTTCATCACTATCCTCATCTAAAATAACTTTTCCTCCATACCCTTCAACATACTTAACCATTTCTTGAGATATATTTTTTCCATCTTCATCTATTTCTAATTTTGGAACCCAAAATTTTTCTACCTTTTCTAATTTATTAATTTTTATCAATTCTTTATTTGGTAAATTACTATTTTCATCAGAAGCCGGTATTAACTGAACCAAAAATGAATCAAGCATTAAAGAATCAGATAAATCAGAAGGCTTTACTTCTCCTTTTATTTTTTTTAAATATCCTAAAACTAAAAAAGCTGAGTCCATAACACCCTTTGCTTGAGTAGCAAAAAAATCTTGGTTTCCTGACTCAAATGTAAAACCACCAATTATTGATTTCAATTCATTTAATTCAAGAGAAGCAAAAGGATTAAATGAATTTGATTTTTCTCCTTTATTAAAATTTAAAACATAAACATCATCTAATCTATCATATTGCTTTGCAAATTTTATAAAATCTTGGAACATATTATTAATATCCCCTTTTCCATCAATAAAAACAGTCCCCCCTCCTTTTTCCAATGTTTGAGTAAGTAAATTATATAAAAAAACAGATTTTCCAGAACCAGATGCCCCAAATACTGCCATATGTTGATTTAGATTTCTTACATATATTGGTCTTAAATTTTCATCTGTTCCAATTAAATAATTATTAAAAGAGCTTTTATTTAAATTTGTATTAACTAAATCTTTATTTCCAGAACCAGATAAAGCAGTTGCTTGCTGATTATATTTTTTAAGTTCTTCATCTAATTTCTTAAGCTTTTTTCTCCATAAATAATTTAACGGGGCAAATAAAGCACCATATTTTTTTAACTGCTCTTCTTTATATTCCCTATCCTTATTTAGATATTTAACCTTTTTATTTTCCCTAGAAGATTTCTCATTTACTGCTACTGAACTTTTTACTTGACTCATTAAAATCCCTTTATAAAGTTTTTATCTTATTATAAAGAAATAATTAATTTTAAAAAACAGATTTTTCTTTTTTTTTGCTTATAATTATAATATAAAAAAGAAAAGGTTTCATATGAATAAAAATTCTACTTTACTATTACTTTGTTCTTCAATTTTATTATTTACAGGTTGTAGTAATGCAAATGGGAATATTATACCAAGTAAATTACCAAATAATTCTGACACAGTTGGAGTATTGAACAGCGTTGAAAATTTACAAGATAAAGTAAAAAAATATAGTGTCTTTAATGAAAAAACATCAAAAAAGAAAAGAGATTTTAAATTAAGTAATGATAGTGTATCTTCAATACTTAATAAAATTGAACTTAATGATAAAAGAACATATTTATTAAAAGGTGATGATTTGCTTCTTAATAATAGTTCTTATACAATATCTTCGTACCAAGATTTAAAATATTATGTAAAGCATACCACTGATTATATTTTAAAAACAGAATCTAACTTTAAAAAAGGAGGAGTAATTATAGTAAAAGTTGTAAGAGCAAAATCTGAAATCATTTTTGATCAAGAAAAAGTTGTACTTTCAGAAGAAGAAATTACTCCTATGAAAATACTACATGATATTTCAAAAAAAACTGGCTACTCTATTGTTGCTCCTGATGAAATATTAAAAAAATTAAGTTCTAAAACAACTTTAAACTTTTTTGCTAAAAGTTATAGACAATTTTTTGAATATTTAGAAGGTAGATATGATTATTTTATTGTTTTAGATTCTGCTAAAAAACAAATTAAATTTCAAGAATATAAAGTTAAAAGAATTAAATTAGATATACAGTCAGTAATTCTTTCTACTACTTCTTCTACCAACTCAGTTTCTTCTGGAGAAGCAGAATTAACAGGTTCTTCTACTCAAAGCTCTACTCACTCTGTTGATATTTTAAAGTCTTTAACTAAATCATTAGAATTAATAGTTGAAAAAAATAAAATTGTTTCTTCTGACAAAGGGACAAAATCTTCTTTTGAAATAGATCCTATTTCAGGAATAGTTACTATTATTGGTTCTCCAACTTCTATTAGAGAAATGGAAGAAACTATTCTGTCTTTTAATGAGGAAATGAAAGTAAAAATAGCCATTAAAGTTTCTATTTTTGAATTATCTCTTAGAAAAGAATATAGAAATGGTATTGATTGGGGAATATTAAGTCAAAGTCTTTCAACTGCTTATTATGCTGGAACAAGTGTTATTCCTGACCCTTCTTTATTAACTACTGGGGATTTTGGTGGAAAATTTTTAACTATGACATATGCTAGTGGAGATGGAAAAACAGGAGTTTCTGCTGTTCTAAATAGCTTAGGAGTTTTTGGAGAAGTTTCATCTGTTAGGTCATTTAATTTACTTACTTTAAATAATATACCTATAACTCAATCAGCTGCTAAAACTCAAAAATATTTAGAGAAAGTTATTAAAAGTAATAATGTTGTAGAAGGAGCAGAAGGAGAAGATTCTACAGGAGAAATTACTTCCGAACCTGTTATTAATACTATTAGTGAAGGAGTAAATATTCAGGTAACTCCTAGGTATAATAAAAATGAAAATACTATTTCTATGATGATACAACCTACTATTGTTAAATTAAGTGAGTTAAAGAAAATAACTTATGGTGCAAGTGATGATTTTGTTCAAGTTCCTGATTATTTATCTAAAACTCTTACTAGTAATATAACTATTAAAAATGGAGATACTATCTTAATGGCAGGGGTTGTATTTGATGACAAAGAAAACTCTTATAATGGTTTATTACCAGGAGCTACTGCTGAGCATGAACCTATTGATTCTTTAAGCGGAGTTAGAGATGAAAGCTCTGATAGAAAAGAAATTATTATATTACTTAATGTAAAAAAAATGTAATCTGAATAACTATTTTTACTTTAACAAAAGAAAAGCCTAATATTTATTTGATATTAGGCTTTTCTTCTTTATTAAATATTTAAATATTTTTCTATTCTTTCTTTTTTTAAATATATTAGCTCTTTTTCTTTTAATTCTTCTAGATTTTTTATTATTGCTACTTTTACTTCTTTTATAGATTCTTCATAATCATTATGAGCTCCGTTAATAGGCTCTTTTATAATTTCATCACATAACTTAAATTCTTTTAAATCTGAAGAAGATACTTTTAATGCCTTAGCTGCTGTATAAGTATGTTGATTATCTTTCCATAATATAGAAGAACAACCTTCTGGAGAAATAACACTAAACATTGAATTCTCCATCATTAATAATTTATCACAAATACCAAGAGCTAAGGCTCCACCAGAACCTCCTTCCCCTACTACTATTGATACAATGATTGTATTTAGATTCATAAATTCCAATAAATTCCTAGCAATAGCTTCACTTTGACCATTTTCTTCTGCTTTTATTCCAGGAAATGCACCAGGAGTATCTATCAAACAAATAATAGGTATTTCAAATTTTTCTGCTATTTTAGCAGCTCTTAAAGCTTTTTTATAACCCTCTGGATTAGGCATTCCAAAATTTCTTTGAATCTTACATTTTGTAGTTCTACCTTTCTGCTGAGCTATTATCAAAACTTTTTCTGATTCTATTTTTCCAAAATAACAAACAATAGAATTATCATCAAAACCTGACCTATCTCCTTTTATTTCAAATTTATTATCTAATATTTTATTAATATAATCTAATGAATAAGGTCTATTTGAGTTTCTAACTTTTTTTATTAATTTTTCATAATAAAGTTCTGTTTTTTCAGTTTCTTTTGACATTTTTAATCCTTTTTCAATATTTTCAATATATTAGACACTTCTTCAACCATATTTTCTCTTTCTATTACCATATCTATTAGTCCTAACTCCAATAACTTTTCACTCATTTGAAATGTACTTGGAAGTTCAACAGAAGAACCTATTGTTTGTTGAATAACTCTTTTTCCAGCAAATCCTATCATAGCATTTGGCTCTCCAATTAAAACATCCCCCAATGTTGCAAAAGAAGCACTTACTCCACCCATTGTAGGATTTGTCAATACTGAAATGAAAGGAATTTGTTTTTTTGATAACTCTCCAATAGCAGCAGAGGTTTTAGCCATTTGCATTAAAGAAAAAATACTTTCTTGCATTCTTGCTCCTCCTGAACAATTTACTATTACTAGTGGTAGATTATTTTCTATACAATAATAAGAAGCCTCAGTGATTTTCTGACCTTCAGCAATTCCTAAACTTCCTCCTCCAAAATCAAAATCAAAGGCAATTAATACAGCTGATACATCTTTTATTTTGGTTTTGACAACCATGCAGCCTGACTTCATTTTAGTCTTCTTTTTATATTTTTTTAATCTTTTTGAATATTTTTGAGTATCTTCAAAATCAAGAATATCTTTACTTTCTATTTCTGAAAACAATTCCTCAAATTCATTTTCTCCTGAAAACATTTCAACTCTCTCTAAAGCATTTAACCTATTATAAAAAAAACACTTAGGACAAACAGCTTTTAACTCCTTATACTCAGAATGAGTAAATGCATATTCACATTTTTTACATACTTTCCCTTCTTCTTTGAAAATTTTTTTAAACCAAGGAAGCCAATCTTCAGTATTTAGCTTATTTTCTTTCATTTTTTTCCTTTTTACCCTAATTGATTTTTATTCATTTTAACATATAATATAATTTAAAAGGGACTATATGCTTAACAATTTAACTAAAACTTTATTATTAATTTCTTTAATTTCAAGTGCAACAGCAAATTCCTCTTTTAATTTAAATACTTTTCAATCAGTATTTTCAAGCACAAATATAAAACAAAAACAAATCTCAGAAGTATTAGAAAAAGAACAATCTAATTCTGAAATAAAAAGTATTTACCTTAATGAATTAAACAAATTGTATTCTCATTATGCCGAAAAAGTTCAAAGTTTCAAAAATTTTGATAAAATTTCTAGCAATCATGTTTCTGAAATTAATTCATTACTATCACAATTTGAACAAGAATTATTTATTTTGAATGATTTTTATAACTCAGCTCCTAATAATTTAAAAATCACAGAAACCAAAGAAAAAATTTCTTTATTTAAAAAATTAGTTGATAATTTTAAACTAAATGCAGTTGATAATTTTTATTATAGTAAGAGCTATATTGTACTAAAAGGAGATACTTTATTTTCAATAGCAAAAAAATCTAATTTAGATTTTGAAACTTTTTCTAATGAATATCAAAAAACTAATAACAAAGCTAATTTTGATTTAAAGGTTGGAGATATAATTTCAATCCCAAGCTCAGTCAAAGAAAGTAAAATGACTAAATATATAATTGAAAAATCTTCTAATCATTCTTTAAAAAAGAATACTCATTTGGTCAAAAAAGGAGATACTTTATTCAAACTTTCTAAAGTATATAATACTTCTATTGAACATTTAGTTCAAGATAATAATATTCAGGACAATAATCTTATTTTAGGGAGAGTTTTAAAAATTAGAAAAAATTTATATATTGACAACAATATTAAAATTGAACCAATAGCTTTTAAAAAGCAAAAGTCTCTCAAATCTTTATTTAAGGATGTTTTGGTTGAAACTGACTCAAATTTTGAAAAAAACAAAATTATCAAACCTACTGGCAACTTAAAAGAAAAAATTAGCAAGGTTAATATAAAAAAGTTTAATACTAAAAGTTCTACTGTTAGAGAAAATAAAAGTTCTAATTTAGATTTTTTTGACAAACCCACCGATTTAAATCTAACAGTAGGGCAATTAAAGAAATACATTATAAATCATTTAACTAGCAATCTTATAAAATTATCAGAAGCTAAAGCTAATGAGATTTATGACACTATAAGTGAAAATGCTAAATTTTGGAACAAAGATACTTGGAAGTATAACACTCTAATTAGTATTAGTAAAATGCAGACTGAAACTTCTTTTAGAGAATTTACTAGAAAAAATAATAGAGAGTATAGTGAAGGGGCTCTTCAAATTGAGTTGAAGACAGCTAAATACATTGTTAAAAAATCTCAAAGACTTTCTCTTAAAGATGATAATTATAAATTTATTAAAGATTATTTTAGTAATAAAAATGAACAAGAATTAATGACTTTACTAAAAGACACTAAATACAATGTATTTTTTTCTTTTGCTTATCAAGATATATTAGAAAAAAGATTTGACAGACTTTATAAAACTAAAATCAATCAGTCTAGATACATTCAACATGTTGATAAATTCATTAATAAAAAAATTAAAGATAAAAATAGTAATAAATATATTAATATATCAGAAAATTTAAAAGATATTTCTAAGTACAACTACCCTTTAATTAGTATGCATAATGGAGGAATTAAAAATGATAAATATGTGGCAGATGTTTTAGCAGTAGCTACTAATATCATGAACTATACGCCAAATAACAATTTCACTTCTTCTCTAAAAAGCACAAAATAATTTAGATTTCTTATATTTTCTAAAAAAAGGATGTGATTTTTAAAAAATATACTATAATAAGAAGAACATCTTATAAAAGAGGAATTATGGAAATTTACAAAGGTAGTATGAAAATAAAACTTTCTGATACTTCTATTTCTTTATTTGAAGAAGAAGAAGAGATTTATTATAAAGAGCTTTCTTCTAATAGTAATTTAGATTTTAATTATATAAAAGAAGAAGTAGAAACTTTTTTTTATGAAAATCCTTCTAAAAAATATTATAAACATTTGATAATTGACATTCTTTCAGAAAATTTGATTACTGAACAACATTTATTTTATTCTTTAAAGAAATTTTACTATGAAGCTGTATTTAATGCTGAACTAAAATTTTTTAATTTAGATAGTTTGTTTTCTAACCTTAATAAAATAAATTATCTAAAAAACAAACAGTTAGCTACTAATGACTTTTTAAATGAATTTTGTAATATTATAGATTTTATTTTATTTTTAGTTTCTTTTAAAGAATATAAAGGATTTAAGTTTAATTTAATTCCTAAAAATAAAATAAAATCTATTTATGATAAAACCAAAATAAAAGTTTTATTTTTAGAAGATAACTATTATTATTCTTATAGTAATGATGAAGAAATTTTTAACAAATTTCAAAAAATAAGCAAGAAAAATTTTCTCTTTTTATATTATTTTCATAAATATCAAAAGAGAAAAAAAGATGATATAGCTACAGACTTAAGTTCTGTATGTTATTTTTAAATAAAATTATATATTTTTTAAAAAATATAATATAATAAATAAAAAGATAATTTTGAGGAGATTTTTATGGAAGAACTAATTGAAGCCTTTATGGAAGAAGCAGAAGACCTTTTTGCAAGTGCTGAAAGCACATTACTTGAAGGTGAGACAGCTGGTACTATAAGTGATGAAGATATGAACTCTTTATTTAGAGATGTTCACACTCTAAAAGGTTCAGGAGCAGGTGTTGGCTTAATATTTTTCCCTAAATATGTTCATGAAGTTGAAGCCTTTATGGATAAATTAAGAAAAAAAGAATTAATTTTTGAAATTAATATGATAGACCCTTTACTTTCTGCTATTGATATCATGAAAACTTTACTGGAAGAAGAAAAAGGTGGAGATATAAATGACAGTAGTTTTGAAAACATTACTGTTGATACTATGAATATCTTTTTAGAATATCTTGGAAAACCTCTAATTATTCCAACTAAAAAAGATCAAATAATTGATGAGGCAAAAGCAGAAGAGCCTAAAAAGAAAAAAGATACTTCTATACAATCTTCTATCAGGGTGAATCCTTCTAAAATTGATGATTTAATGAATGGAATGGGAAATCTTGTTATTATTAACTCTATGCTTACAGACTTAGTTTTGTCACAACAAAGTAGTGCAGAAGAAGTAGACCCTTCTGTTTACGTTGAAAAACTTGAGATGCTTGAAAGAGAAATTAGAAACCTTCAAGAAGGAATTATGCAAATAAGAATGGTTCCTATGGAAACTATTTATAATAAATTCCCTAAACTTATCAGAGATATATCTAAAAAACTTGGAAAACAAATAAATTTTAATCACCATGGAGACTCAGTTGAAATTGATAAAGCTACTATTGAAGGTCTAACTGACCCCTTAATGCATATTATTAGAAACTCATTAGACCATGGAATTGAATTACCACAGAAAAGAAAGTCAAGCGGAAAGGCAGAGGCTGGAACTGTTACTATTAAAGCAGAAGCTTCTAATGGACAAATTATTATTGGTATTATTGATGATGGGGCTGGTATAAACCATGAAGTAGTTTCTAAAAAAGCTGTTGAAAATGGGGTTATTACAGAAGAAGAAAGAGAAAAAATGACTACTAATGAAAAAGCTATGCTTATTTTTGCTGCAGGACTATCAACAGCACAAGAAGTAACAGACATTTCAGGTAGAGGAGTTGGTATGGATGTTGTTAAGAACAATATTGAAAGACTTGGTGGAAAAATTTCTATTCAAACTGAAATAGGTAAAGGAACTGAAATAACTATTACTCTTCCATTAACACTAGCTATTCTTGATGGATTAAATGTTAGAGTTGGAAAAGATATTTTTATTATACCTTTATCTATTCTTGCTGAATCTTTACAACCAACTAATGATATTATAAAAAATATAGGTTCTGGAGATATCAAGTTCTTACAAAAAAATGAAGAATTTATACCTATCATTGAGCTTGGAGAAAAGTTTGGAATTGAAAATTCCATTAAAAATTATGAAGAAGGTATTATATTAATTCTTAATGATGGTAAAGATAAACTAGCTGTTTTTGTTGATGAATTTTTAAATCAGCAACAATTTGTTGTTAAACCTCTTGATAAAAATCTTTTAAATATAAAAGGGTTTTCAGGAGCTACTATCAAAGGAGATGGTAAAATCTCTTTAATTCTTAACCCCTATGACTTAGCAACTGATGTAGCTTTAAAAATAATAACTGATGATGAAATATAATAGGAGAATATGAATATGCTTAATGAAATAAAAAAAGATTTTAAAACTGGAATTATATTTTTTGTAAAAGAAAATGTAGGAATGATTAACATTCACAATATTGTTGAAATGCTACAAGCACCAACTGACTTTACCAATATCATGACAGAAAACCCTTATATAGAAGGTATGATGACATTAAGAGATGAAGGAATTCCTATTATTAATTTAAATAAAATCATATATAAAGATAAATATGAAAGAAAAGGGAGCGAAGTTATTATTGTTATAAAAAACCAAGAAGATTCTAAAACTTCTACTGATACTGATAAAATTGGAATAATTGTTGAAAGTGTTACACAAGTTGCTGAAATTGAAGATGTTGAAGAAGCAACTGCTTATAGCACAGCCTTTAATCCTTTCTTCACTAGCGTTTTTTATATGCCTGTTGAAGAAAATGGGGAAACTAATAAAAAATTAGTTTTTCAATTAAATACTGATACTTTTTTCAAAATTATCAAAGACCAAAACTTTAATAAACTTGAAAGCTTTTCTTTCAATAATAAGGATTCATAATGACTGATTTAACAGAAGATTTAAAAGAAGTTCTTTTTGACATTAAATTTAATTTAGATTTTGTTTTACTTGATATTCAAAGTAAACATGATTTTGATGAAGAAGATATTGATTCTTTAAATGAGCAATTTAATGTTTTTGATAATGCCAAAATAGAAGACCCTGAGTTAAAGGAAGTTTTTTATAAATATAAATTCGTTATAGATAATTTACATTTTATTTTAGATTCAGATGAAGATAAAATAAATGAAAAAACTATTGAAAAACTTTGTGGAGTTTTTTTAAATATAGGTAAAGAACTTGAAAAAAAATTAATGGATAATAATAATAATTTTGAAGATGCTGTTAATTTATTAGAAGAATATGTTATTAAAATCAATAAAATAAATGAAAAGGCTATTTTAGAAAAAAGAAAACAAGATATTCAAGAATATCTTGTATTCCTTTTAAATGGAGTAAAATATGGGATAGGATTAACTGTTATCCATGAAATATCTGTTTTAAATATGGAGCAAATCACTAAAATTCCTGGTCAAAAAGACCTTCTTTTAGGAGTTGCCAATCTAAGAGGAGAAGTAATCCCTTTACTTGATATGAGAATTTGGTTTAATACTTTTGCAGAAGGTCAAGAATATTCTGAAAACGATATCATTTTAACTTTAAAAAATACTCAAAATAAAGTTATTGGTATAATAGTAGATAATGTTCAAAATACTATTCATATAGATAAAAAAGACATTTCTTTATCTATTCCAGAGGTTGATATCAATAAAGAATATATTTCAGGATTTGTTGCCTTAGACAAACCTCAAATTGAAAAAAATGCAAACAATGATTTAATTGAAGATGAAAATGATTTCATTGTTCTTTTAAATTCTGAAACTCTTCTTAATTTGAATGATCTTTTTAAATAAAAATAAGTTATAAATATGAACTCGAAGCAAATATTTGAATATAATATAAATTTAATGTTTTTCTTTGAGTTTGAAAAATTTATATTAAGTGTTTGGCTTGAAAATACTGAACTTACTGCTTTTAATGACAAGCATATTGAGCTTGAAAAAAAGTTAGGATTTGAAATAAATATAAATTCTATATCTAAAAATCTTTCAAAATATTCTCATAAAGAGCTTATTGAACTTTTATTTGAAACAGAAGAAAATTTCAAAGAAAAACTTTTGAAATATCTTATTGAAGTTCAAAAAGAAGAAGAACTTAAAGATATTGATAAAAAATTACATAGAATAAATAGTTTCCTTTTATCTTTATCTTGTTAATTTAATTAAAAATTATGTTATAATTTATAAAAATTATATAGGCTAGGTAAATTTTATGAATAAAATATTATTATTTTCTTTTTCATCTTTCTTTTTAATTGGTTGTTCTAGCAATACAGTTGTAAGTCCTAATCCTTTGAAGCATAAATCACAAAGCAAAGAAACTAATAAGCTTTATCTAAAATATAAACAACAAGAATTAGAAAAAAACAACTTAAAAGAAAAATTCAATAACAATACTATTTCTTACAATAAAAATATAGGTTCTTTTTATGAACTTGAAGAAAAAATAATTGAAGTTGGAGATTTAGTCACTGTTCATGTTTTGGAAAATGTATCTTCAAGCATTTCTTCTGAAAAAACATTGGCAAAAGCTGATGATTCTTCATATGGAACAGGAGTAGGAGTAGATTCTCCAACTTCTAATGCTGCTAACAATGGAGTAGGAGGGAAAGTAGCTAGTTTTATCAATACAAAAATTAATCCAATAGCAGATATAAATTTTAAGACTTCTAAATCTAGTGACTTTTCTGGTAATGGGGAAAGCTCTTCAAAAGAGACTTTTAACACTACTATATCTGTTTTTGTAATTGATAAATTAAATAAACATTTATTTTTAATTTCAGGTCAAAGAAAAAGATATATAAATGGACAATATACTTATGAAAAACTGACTGGAATAATTTCAGATAAAAACTTAAATGAAAACAATGAAATTAATTCAGATAAAATTGCTAATTTAGAGATAACATATGAACCAACTGGGGACATAAGAGAACAAACTGAACAAAACCTGCCAAGCAGATTAATTAATAAAATTTTATTTTAAGGATTTATTTTGAGTAAAACTAATGTCATTATTTTAGGTAGTAAAAAATTTATAAAAAATGCTTCTGATATCTGTAAATCAGAAGGTAAGAATGTAAATTCTACTACTGAACCATCTCTTTTTAAATCATTAGTTGATAAATCTGATGAAACTATTACTGAATATATAATTGAAGAATCTAAAATTGAAAGGCCAAAAGGCTTATTTTCAAAATTAACTTCTCTTTTTTCTGGTCCGACTCTTGAACTTGATTTTATTGAAAAATCTAATAAACTTTCTGATATAAATACAAAAGAAATAGAAAACTTCTCACAACTTTCTAACAACCAAAATAATATAATTAAAGAAACACCAGCTGATACACCAGTGGCAAAACAATCTTTAAAAACAATTGAACCAGAAGCTGAAACACCAGCTGAAACACCAGCTGAAACACCAGATGAAGATGATGATGATTTCAATCTAGAAGAACTAATAGCTTCTACTTCTATTGAAGAATCACCTGCTGAAACAGAAGATGATGATGAAGATTTTGATATTGAAGCTCTTTTAAAAGCCGCTGAATCAGGAGAACTTCCTATTGAAGAACAACAAGAAGAGGATGATGAACATGAAGAAGGCTTGGATGAACTTTTAACTGAACAACCAACTGAAGAAGGTTTAGATGAGCTTTTGACTGAACAGCCAATTGAAGAAGGTTTAGATGAACAACAAGAACAGCCAATTGAAGAAGGTTTAGATGAACTTTTAACTGAACAGCCAATTGAAGAAGGTTTAGATGAACAACAAGAACAAGAAGAAGTTGTAGAGAAAGAATTAATTACTCAAAACTATGATAATTCTGAACAGTTTAAAAAAATTGAAGAAGATATAAATTCTATTAAAAGTGAAGTTAGCTCTGGACTTGAAGAATTAAAAAACTTATTAGAAAATAATAATCTTCAGCAAATAGATTCTAATATTGACTTAAGCAATACTACAAATGTATTTGCTGATTTAAATAACTTGAATGAATTATTTGGAAAATTAGTAAAAGGAGATGCTATTGTTTTTCAATTAAAATCTAAAATATCAAACGTTATTAAAGAAGAAAGCAAAATCATTGAAAAAGAATCAGGATTTGACATTGATGCTGATTCTATTCTAAATGAAATTGAAAATAAGATTAATACAAGAGTACATTCAGGTGATAATACCAAAGAAGGTTTGGACAAAGAATTAAATCTAGAAGAAAAAAATCAAGAATCTTTCATTCAAAATGAAAATTTAATTGATGATTTTAAAAAACTTGTTCCAGATGAAACACATTCTGAAAGAAGAAGAAGAAAAGAATTAGAAAAAGAAGAAGAAAAAGAATTAGTATCTGATTCATTAAATGATATATTAAACCAAACTGCTGACTCTCATAAACCTAGAAAGAAAGCAACTTCTATTTCTAATACAGAAGAAGAAGAAAAAGAATTAGT